>Ga0265292_1000401_pt1 | contig 64968 bp, 52 predicted proteins | sample Munlanlewell296A_FD_189080 | JGI IMG/M metagenome (GOLD analysis project Ga0265292, IMG submission 189080) | Leachate microbial communities from a municipal landfill in Southern Ontario, Canada - Leachate well 296A | ecosystem: Engineered > Solid waste > Landfill > Unclassified | place: Canada...
TATGGTCACTTTACCTGCTGATTCCCTCGGGAAAACGGTTCACTTTTAAGGTTTGGTTCAAGTTTAGGTAAATCCCATGGTTCACTTTTGAAGTTTGGTTGAGTTCACTTTTAAAGTTTTCCTAACACTACAGGGGAAAAAGATTCCAAAAATCGCCGGTCGCAACCTGGCCTGATTTTGTTACAATGGACGCATCCCAACCTCTGGGTGTTGACCTGATAAATCGCGGCGAAACCTTCTCTACTCAGGAGGAATATGGAACATCTGTGGTCGCCCTGGCGAATGGAGTACATCATGCACAATGAACCTGCCACCGGCTGCATTTTTTGCCAGGCGCTTCAGCAGGAAGACGGCCCGGCGAATTTAATCGTGACCCGAGGTAAAACTGCCTTTGTGATATTAAACCGCTACCCGTACACCAGCGGCCATATCATGGTGACACCCTATGCTCACCGCCCCAGCCTTGAACTGCTGGATGCGGAAACCCGGGCGGAACTGATGGAACTGGTTTCACGCGGCTTGCAGGTGATGCGGACAGTTTATAAACCGGAAGGGTTCAATGTTGGCGTTAATATTGGGGCAGCCGCCGGCGCTGGCGTGGCAGACCATGTGCATATCCATGTGGTCCCGCGCTGGGCCGGGGATACCAATTTTATGTCCACGCTGGCAGGCGCAAGAGTGCTGCCCGAGGCGCTGGAAGACACCTACTGCCGCCTGCGCGAGGCATGGGAAGCGGTCTAGCCGGGAGTTAATCGGGCGTTTTGGTTGGCAGAATAGTTTCGATTAACTTGGTCAATTCTGTCCCCTTATCGTCACTACCAGAATTAGACCCTTTGGTTTCTTCAGGTTCATGCGTTGGTTCGGATTTTTCGGGTTCCGGCGTTCTGGTCAGCTCAATTGTGGGAACAGGTACGTCATCGATGATATCGGTGATCACCGGATCATCAGAGTTCTTGCCGCCCTTATCGGTCTCTCCGGGTTTGTCGCCATCCGAGCCGCCAGTGACTCGTACAGTCAATGCCAGGAAATAGTCTTCGTCATAACGCAGGGTGGTTAAATCCACCCGCTTACCAATCTTCGGTTTGCCGGTAATCTGGGTGGATTCCATCACCAGCACTTTGACCCCACTGACTGTCCACTCGGTATCCTGGATGGCCTCCAGTGTGCCGGAGAAGGTGAATAACCGCAGTTCAAGGCTTTCCACCTCGATACCTTCCTCACCCCGAATTTGGCCGTTCACCTCGATATACGAGCCAATCAAAGTGCGGGCTAATACGGCCTGCTCGGATGTCAGCTTAAGTTTTACCCCACCAACGGACCAGGTTTCATCGTCCGATTCTTCCAGAGGACCGGCCACTCTCACGGACTCGGTGAGCCCGTTTTGTTCCAGTTCTTCCGCTTCAGCTACCCGGCGGCGGTCAAATTCCTCTTCCAGGTCCAACCGGGCAGTCTGACTGGTGGTCAACGCCAACTGCGCCTGCTCCACCACGCGTTTGACCGGATAGAGTGCCTCCCCCGGGACTGTTTCAGCTGATGCCAGGCTGGTACCAAAAATTCCAGCAAAGAGCAGGATGAGTGCAGTCATCAGCGCACCGGCAAAATTTAGCCGTGGGAAGAAAGCCTTCGGCTGACTCTGGCGACGTCGGGCTTCCACTAAAAAGCGGGTGCGGCTATCAATTTGGGCTGAGGCAGGGATGCGCAGCGGGCTTCCGCTCTGGCGGGCTTTCAATGCCGCTGTCAGCAGTGGACGCAATTCAGCTGCCTGTTGCGGGTATTGCGCAAGGATTGATTCAAGATCCTCGCCAGCATTCAGGCGGGCCAGACAATTTTCGAGAAGCGAATAGGTTTCCAAATGTTGCGCCACTACATGTATCTCCTGTCCAGTTGCCGTCGTAAGGCAGCCAGAGCACGGTATTGTAAAACTTTTACGGCATTCACCGTCTTGTCCATCATTTGGGCAGTTTCTTCAAGCGAAAGCTCCTGTGAAAAACGCAAAGCGATCACGTGTTGTTGGTCGTCGGTCAGGTTGAGCATGGCATCATGCACTTCCTGGTGAATGAGCTTGGATTCCGTTTCACCTTCGGGTGAATGGTAATCCGGCAAATTGTCGTGATTTTCCAGTTTCTCCACCTTCCGGCGGTATTTGTTGCGGTAATAATCCATTACCAGGTGATTGGCGGTTCCCATCACCCAGGCGCGCGCCGATTGAACGGTTTGCACTTTCTTCTTCAGCACATCCAGCAAGCGCAGGAACACCTCTGAAGAAATATCCTCGCAGGCCTGGGGATCATCCAGCCGGTACGCAACATACCGGTAAACCTGCGGGTATAGTTGGTCATGAAGCTGGGACAACGCCTGCGGGTCAAACTGGTGAGCGCGTGCCAGAAGGCCGTCGATATCCATATCCGGATTGAGAGAATAGGTCATCGATTTAAAGTATAACCGATGAATTTAGCGAAAAACCTTGGTCAAAATTGCTGCGGGAAATGAACATCGATGTCTCTGTGGGGCGGAGGGGATCCACCCCACAGAGTTTGTACTCAACCTAAGAGTCGATTATTAATGTACAGGAAACATCTTTCAGGGCTGCAGGCTGACAGAAACAGACAGCTCTAAAACAGCGTCATCGTCCTCTTCGTCATCATCGTCACCGCCGTTATCGTCGTCTCCATCGTCATCGTCCTGTTCGTCATCGTCCGATCCCGAAGACCCCGAATTGTCATCCGAGTCCTCAGAGTCATCGCCGGAACCGATTGATGCGTCATCTTTCAGTTCGATTTCGTGCGCCAGGACCGTGGTCCCGTCGCTTTGGACCTGTCCTTCAATTTTTATGATGTCGCCAATCTGGATATCGCCCTCAATCTTGGTGGACGAATCGACCATAAAGCTGACGCCGTCAACTACCCACAGGCCAGCTGTCATGGATTCCAGCACGCCAGTGAGCTTGACTTCTTCTTCATCCATATCCTCGTCCTGGTCATCCTGGTCTTCACCTTGATCGTCCTGATCTTCACCCTGGTCATCATCGTCGCCAGTATCAGGCGCGGGCTCAGTGACCAACTCGATCTCGCGTGCCTGGAAGGTTCCATCGGCGTTCAAGGCGGCATGGATTTTGACAAAGCTGCCAACCGCCAGCACACCGGTGATTTCGGTTGACGCGTCGGTATTTACCGTCTTGCCGCCAACCACATACACCGTGCCGGTTATGGATTCAATAGTGCCAAATATTTCAACTTCAACACCCACTGCGCCGGGCATGCTTTCCTTGAGTTCAATGGAGTCAGCAACCATCAGCCCGCCGACAACTTTTCCTTTGACTTCAACCAGCGCGCCTGCGGCGATATCGGCATCGATCACCGTATCTACCGTGACCTGCACCTGCTCGCCGGAGACTGTCCACATGCTGGCTGCCATCGCCTCAACCAGGCCATGGAATTCGAAGCTGGGAACGCTGACCACCTCATCCTGCAGCTCGATCTTCAAGGCATAGCGGGTCAGGTCGGGGAGCAGCAGCGCCTTTACCTCGACGCTGTCACCCACTGCCGGAGCGCCGCTGATGATGGTTAGGGTGTCGAAGCGGAAAGTCAAACCACTGACAGTGTAGCTATCAGCCTGGATGGAATCCACAGTTCCCTTCAACTCAATCACACCTAATTTAGGCGCATCCGCAGAGTTGATCTGCTGGCTGGAACCAAATGGAATTGAAAATGCAGCCCTGGCGGATTGATTGGCGTTACCCAGCAGAGCAAAAACGCCCACAATTGCCAGGAAAGCCACAGTAACGATTAAGAATTTATGTGCAACCTTCATTTGTACCTCCAATATCGATATGCGTACGATTAACAGTCAATCTTAAAGTCGCAGCCAGACAGGTAAAGTTACCATTCTTGTCGAAGTTGCCAGTTAATGGGCATGTTGAACAACCGGCTCGAAAAATATTGTGGTTTTTTTTAATATTTTCCAGCAAATTTTGTGGCAAAATAATTAACAATGAATGCAAAGATCGAATCACCGGTAAATGGTCATTTGTGGATCCTGACCGGGCCGCGCGGCTCCGGCAAAACCACTCTTTGCCGCCGGCTGGCTGCTGAGGCTCAGTCGCTTGGCTGGGATGTTGCTGGCGTGGTTTCACCGGCTGTTTTCGAAGGCGGTGAAAAAAGCGGGATCGAGGCGCTAGACTTGCGCAGTGGAGAAAGCCGCCTTTTCGCCCGGCGACCTGACGCGCCGTCACACCGGCATGGCTGGGTTTATAATCCAATCGCTCTGGCGTGGGGCAACCAGGTTCTGAGCAGCGCAATCCCCTGCGACATGCTGGTCGTGGATGAATTGGGCCCGCTTGAATTCGAGGCAGGTCAGGGGTGGAACGCCGGACTGAAAGCACTCGACTCGCGCGCCTACCAGGTTGCGCTGGTCACTATTCGGCCGGAATTGCTGGCAGCCGCCCGTCAGCGTTGGCCGTTTGCCGGTGTGGTGGATATGGAATCGGCGGAATCCGACCTGGACCCGCTCGAGGTGCAGGCGGCCCGCAAAGATCTAAAAACGGAATAACGGCCACAGGTGGCAAGGAGCAAGGCGGGGAAATCGCTCCGGTCGATATCTCTTTTTGCCACACACCGACCGACGGTTATACATCCCTGCCCGGCTAATTGGTCGGGATCATCCTGGCTTCACGTCCTGCAGGGCCTGGAATCCTTTGCCAAAGATATCGCGGGCGGGATTGACCACTACAAAGGCATTCGGATCGAGGTTCTGCACAATCGTCCTCAACTCCGCTACTTCGGTGACAGTGACTGCCACCATCAGGATGGTATGCGGCTGATGGGTGTACAGCCCCGTGCCAGGCAGGGAGGTAACCCCGCGCGCCATCCGGCTCATGATCGTCTTGCCAATTTCTTCCGGTTTATCGGTGATGATCCATACCAATAGCTGACGACGTTTGCGCTGCAGCGGAGAGCGTCTTTTGAGCGGCGTAGTGTCGCCTTCGACATCCATAAAATCAAATTTGGGTAACACCTCGCCGCTGGTTTGACTCAACCTAATGGTAAACAGCGCCAATAGCAGCATGAATCCGGTAAAGAGGATGCCCGCCAGAAAGACGGTTTGGCCGCTGATCGATCCCAGGGCAGCGCGTTGAATGAAATCCTCCCAGGAGAGCGCCGGGGTTGGGTGCAAATAAATCTTCATCACCCAGGCCAGCCCCAGGATGAAGTAAATAAAGATGTAGTTGCGCCGCAGGCGGCGACCGATGGCTTCGAGCATGGAAATGGGAAATTCCGGGTTAAGCAGCGAATCCGCCAGGCTTTCTGCCCATTCGGCGTGCGGTGAGAAGGGAGGCACCAGCATGGCGGCGAAAAAGTCAGTTTCCACCAGCCGGGCGCGAAAACTCCACAGCTCGTAGTAGCGGTAGCGGCGTGCTTCGATCCACAGGAACAGGGTCACCAGCAGAGAGGTCAGGATAATGACGCCGTAATGATTGTCCGGGCTGGCCAGCGCAAAGGAAAGCGCCGCGCCGGTGGAGATGACCGCCCAGTTGGTGGTGGCGTCCAGGCGGTTGCGCCAGACATTGCTGCGCTGAATCTCGGCGCGGTAGTAGTGCACCATGGCTGTGGTGAATTCAGAGGGACGCAGCTCGTAGCCGCGAAACTTCCAGACCGGTTCTTTGGGGGGATCGTTGGGAAGAACCACCATCACACCTCCGGTACGAGATCGGTTATTGGAATTATTCTACCAGCATCTGGACCGCGGCTGGGCTTATTTGAATGGAGCGCGATTCTGCCACTGGATCAGGTGGCGGTAACCAGCGCTTCAACGGTGTACAGCCTGACACCCTCAGCTTGAGCTTGTTTTTCAAGCTCAACCGTGAAACCAGACCGGGAAAATAACGCATACTCCACTCGTTGGAGGTCGATTTTTTGTTGCAACAACCTAACTTTTGCTTTGAGGTCAGCCAAAACATCGATCCCTACCAGATTGACTGACCATTTACATTCCCCAACCAGAGCAGTCTGTTCAGCATGACTAATTGCCAAAACGTCGATCTCGGCTTCACGATCCCACCAGCCGCCAATACGTTCAGGAAGGAAGGTTAATTGATCCTTCTGGGCTAACCGCGCGACAAATGCCCGGGCAGCTTCTTCGAAAGCTGTAGCAGTAAAATGATCCAAGTCCGGGCGGATACGTTGCTCTAAAACTGCATCCGCCAATCCCAGGTCAAGGCTTGATTGATAGGGATGGACGTAGCGAAACCAAAAGCGCAAAAAATGGTCATCGATTTGATACAACCCTTTTTTACTCTTTTCCGGCTGGGTCTCTGTTGCCGGGACACGGCGAGTGACTAAACGCAACTGCTGGAGGATGTCCAGGTAACGGGCAACCGAATTTACCTCTCCGACCCCTGATGTTTGAGCGATCTCGTTCAAACGAGTCCGCCCTTGAGCAATCGCCCGCAAAATTGAGAAATAATTGCGCGGTTCGCGCAGCTCTTCCATCAAAAGCAAGCGCGGCTCACTGAAAAGGGCTCCAGACTGGGCGTCCAGGATATGTTGGCGGATATTCGCAAAAATAACCTGCCGGTCACTGAATGTGCGCAAGTAATACGGCATTCCACCCAGAATCGCCCAGACCAGAAACTGTTCATGCGGTGCATAACCGGGAAAGAACAATGCAGAGGAAGGGAAATCCAAGGGGCGCAGCAGTGTGCTGGCAGTGCGCCGGCCATAGAGCGGAGCATGGTGACCCAGCACCTCAGTTTCCATCATACCAATATAGGAGCCGCAGAGCACCAGGAACAGGTGCGTGTCCTTCAATGTCTCATCCCACACCTTTTGCAAGATTGAAGGGATAGCCTTATTGCCAGTGATCAAGTAAGTAAATTCATCCATCACGACAATCGGGCGGAGCTGCGCCGGAAGATCTGCCAGGGCTCGGAAAGCCGTCTCCCAGGAAGGGAAGGTAAATCCCGATGGAACATCAGTATGGGTGAAACCGTAGATTTGCTGGGAAAAAGTGGCCAGTTGCTCCGCGTCACTGGACAATGTGGCTATAAAAAAGATGTGAGACTTGCCTGCGCAAAAGGCGCGCAGCAGTTCAGTTTTGCCAACCCGGCGGCGTCCGTAAAGAACGAACAACTCAGCTCGGCCCGAAGCGTAAAGGTTGTTCAATTGATTTAGTTCGGTGGTTCGGTTGATGAACATGCTGCCCTCTTGATTTACTAATCTAGTTTATTATAATCATAATTTGTATAATTTTGTTTATTGATTTCTTGCGACCTTTATCCGGATTTCTTCTCTGCAAATCTTTTATCTTGACAAAATTTGTCTAAATAGTATAATATTAGTATATCCTAATTAAGGTTTTAGTGTATGCTAACTTCTTCGGTTGAAAATTACCTCAAGACCATTTACTACCTGCAACATGAAACTGGCTGGGCTAGCACCTCCGCCATTGCTGACCACATGACGGTTGCCAACCCGTCCGTGACCATGATGCTCAAGCGCATGGCTGCCATGCAGCCGCCGCTGATCAGCTACACGCCCTACGAAGGTGCACGGTTGACTCCCGCTGGAGAAAAACAGGCGTTGGATGTCATCCGCGTTCACCGCCTGATGGAGACATTCCTGGTACGCGTGCTGGGTTACACCTGGGATGAAGTCCACGCGGACGCGGACCGGCTCGAACACGCCAGTTCGCCCCTGTTAATCGAGCGCATCTCTGCCTTGTTGGGCAACCCGGTGCGCGACCCTCACGGCGAGGATATCCCCGACCGAAACGGGCTACTGCCCAATCGCAGCGAGCTGTCGCTCACCAGCCTGGCCGCCGGGCAGAGCGGGCGCATTAGCCGCGTCGCAGCAGACAAGCCTGAGATTCTGCGTTACCTGGGTGAAATTGGGCTGAACCTGGACGTCACCGTGGAGGTGCTGGATAAAGCCCCGTTCGAAGGGCCGCTGACCATCCATAGTTTTGAGTCAGGCAGCGACCATGCCCTCGGCCGAGAAGTCACAAACAGAATATTCATTGACGCTGCCCATTGACGCAGCAGGAGACCCTTATGATATCAAGAAGAACCTTTATAAAAACAGTGGGAGCCGCCGCCGGTATGGCTGGCCTGGCCACCTTAATGCCGCGAGAGGCCGGCCTGGCCCAGGGTACTAGCCACGGAATGGATATGGGCCGACCCGCAGGCGCGCTCGATGCCAGCGGCACAGTTGGCGAGGTTGATTTATTCCGTTTTGACCCGACCGCCTTCATGACCCAATTCGACACCGGCGCTGCCAGTCAGACGGCTGACAGCCGCATCCTGCGTGAATACCAAATCACCGCACTCGAGCAGGAAATCGAAATCGCCCCAGGCGTTTATTTTCCGGCCTGGACGTATAACGGTCAGGTTCCCGGTCCAACCTACCGTTGCACGGAAGGCGACCTGTTGCGTTTTCACTTTACCAACAGTACCCCGCACGAACATACCATCCACTTTCACGGCATTCACCCGCCATCCATGGACGGGGTTACGCCAATCATCCAACCAGGTGGCGAGTTTACCTATGAATTCGAAGCCCGGCCGTTCGGGCTGCACCTGTACCACTGCCACGTAATGCCGCTCAAAAAGCATATCCACCGCGGGCTGTACGGCACCTTCATTATCGATCCGCCTGGTGGACGCGCCCCAGCGCACGAACTGGTGATGGTGATGAACGGTTTTGACACCAATTTTGACAATGAGAATGAAGTGTATGCGGTCAATACGGTTGCGTTTCACTACGCCCGCCATCCGGTACAGGTGCGGGTTGGCGAGCTGGTGCGCGTGTATTTGACCAACCTGACTGAATTTGATTTGATCAATTCTTTTCATCTTCACGCTGCTATGTTTCGGCTGTACCGTACCGGTACCAACCTGGAACACTTTGAACTGACTGATAACGTGATCATGGGACAAGGCGAACGCCACATCCTGGAATTTACCCTCGATTATCCCGGGCAATATATGTTCCACGCCCACCAATCCGAGTTCGCTGAGCTGGGCTGGATGGGAATGTTCGAGGCTGTCGCCTAGGAGGCAACCATGGACCTCGAAAAAAGCGCTATAGAAAAACCGGTGCGAATGCCCTCCTGGCTGCTCTCATTGCTGCCGCTGTTGCTGCTCGGACTGTTAGCCTGGGTTTTTTCGGTAGCTAACCCGCTGGCTCTTTTTACCGCCAATGTGCCGCCCATCGAGCAGCTCTCGGTCGAACGCGTGCTGCTCACGCCGGATGGATTCGAACTGCGCCTGTTGAACAGCGGGCCTATGACGGTCAGTATTGCGCAGGTAACGGTCGACGACGCCTACTGGCAGTTCACTCAGGAACCGGCCGGCCCGCTGCCGCGTCTGGGGCGTGCCAGCCTGACGATTCCGTTCCACTGGGTTGCTAACGACCTGTACAACATCCGTTTGGTGACCTCGACCGGGCTGACCTTCGACGCCGAAGTGCCCGTCGCCACGCAGACGCCGGTCCCCGGTAGGCGCGAATTCCTGGCTTATGGGCTGCTGGGCGTCTATATTGGCATCATCCCAATTGGTATCGGGTTGCTGTGGTTCCCGGCGATGAAACGCATGGAACGCCGCTGGTTGAACGCTGTGCTGGCCTTAACCATTGGTTTGCTGGTCTTCCTGCTGATCGACACTTTATTGGAAGTGGTCGAAATTGGCGCGAAAGTGCCTGGCGTCTTCCAGGGTATTCCGCTGGCGCTTTTTGCAGCCTTATTGTCCTGGCTGGCGATTATTGCCCTGAGTTCACTCCGCAAAAAAGGCAGCACTCAGACTAAATCCCCACGCGGGTTACCACTGGCGCTGTTGATTGCTGCCGGCATCGGGTTGCACAACCTGGGCGAAGGGCTTTCCGTAGGCGCAGCTTTCTCGCTGGGTGAAGCTGCCCTGGGCACCTTTCTGGTGGTCGGTTTTATCCTGCATAATGTCACCGAAGGGATTGGCATTGCTGCCCCGCTTATCCCAGGCAGCGGCGATGCCGATGCGGATGAAACAAAAAGCCCCGGATTGGGTACCTTCCTGTTATTGCTGCTGATCTCAGGCGGACCGGCCATCCTGGGCGCATGGATCGGCGGATTCGCATATTCGCCGGTGCTGAGCACGTTGTTCCTTGGCGTCGGGTTGGGAGCGATCTGGCAGGTGATCGTCGAAGTGGTCGGGCTGCTGCGCCGTTCGGCTACGGCTGAAAAGACTGGCTGGATCAATGCCCTCAATTTAGGTGGGTTTGCTGCCGGCCTGGCGATCATGTATTTGACAGCATTTTTGGTGAAATTTTAATGCAGCGGTTTATCTGCCAGCGGTAGGGTGCGTTCCGGGTTTGAACCCACCAAGAACAGGGCGAAAATTTTATGTTGGTGCGTTCACCCATTTCAGAGCGCTAAGGCGCGAATTGCTCTGAAAGACTCACTGATCATTCGGGGCGAACTGCACCCTACGGCTGTGCAGAAATCGTGCCTTGAATGGGCACGGGGTTGGCGATTAACATAGACCCGTTGATGAACCCCGTGCCCCTACGCATGGCTTATGAGATGTAGTCTTGCAGCACAATTATCAACCCAATCCGTACAGCGATATGTGCCTGCCGCTGCTGCTGGTAAAAGGCGACTGCTCCCATCCACCCCAGCGCTGGCGCAAGCGCAGCCCGGCCAAACGCGCCATCAGATCCATTTCAGACGGCCAAATATAGCGCAGCCTGACCGGATAAATCTGGATGCCCTGTTCGCTCAGGTGCACATGCTGGGCAGTAATCGTTTGATGGGCGACATCGATGCGAGAGGCATCCAGACGTAGAGCACCCTCGTCCAGGCTGATGACCTTCAGGCTTTGCCCATTATCAAAGCGCTTCAAGTCTGGCACGAACGCCTCGACCACGAATACGCCTTCAGGCGTCAGGTGACGGGCAACATTCTCAAAGCAGTGAATCTGGGCATCCTGGGTCAACAGGCCGAAGAGCGTGTTGAACACGACATAAATCATCGAGTATTCACCCACCACATCCACCGCGCTGAAATCGCCTACGGTTACGGGAATGCGCTCGCCATCGGGTTTGGCGCGCAGCCGGTTGATCATGGCCTGGGAGGCGTCGATGCCATGCACTTCCACGCCCATACCCAGCAGCGGCAGAGCAAACCGCCCCGTGCCGATGCCTAATTCCAACGCCCGCCCGCCGCGTGACAATTCGGCCAGGCGGTGGATCGCATTTTCGTCATAGCCAGGATAAAGCTCATCATATACCGGTGCAATCTTATCGCCGTAGGTTTCAGCAACATACGCATCCATTCCAAATTCCTTTCACGTCCAACCAGCCAACCTGTCTGAAATAATATCAAAAAAATACCGCTTTTTGTATCTTTTCTGCCAGGGTAGTGTTAAACTACAATAGAAGAAGTTGCGAGGCTGACCAGTATTCTCGTTTTTTGGGGAGGAAACCATGAAGCTTACTGCACCAAAAAATATCACCTGGTGGCTTGCCGTAATTCTCGGCGCTCTCGGATTGCTCGGGCAAGTGGGCGTCCTTGCTGTTGCTGCCACTTACGCCTTCTGGCTGGTCTTTGTCGGCCTGGTTTTGTTGGTTCTTGCAACCTTACTTAAAGATCTCTAAACTCAAAGTCTTGTGCGGATGGAACATCGTACAGCCTCGCAGAATTAATACTCATCCGCGCACCCTTAAATCCTCCCGAAAATCCGGGGGGATTTTTTATTGCCAGAGGAACTCGAGCGGTTCAACCTGCGGCAACGTGAGATTTATTAAGGCAGGTTCGACGGTACCGCACTCTCCGTTCAGGCAATTACAATCCTTGTCCATGGTCACGCTGGCGCAGGATACGGCCGTGAAGCTCACGTACCATTTTCCGGCAGAAGCTGCTGGCAGGAAAGCATAAAATATTCCGTTGGCGTCTGTGAGTGCGTCGGTACGCGGGGCGCTGGTACCGGCTCCCTGGATCATGAACTGAATGCCGTTGATCGGTTGGCCGTTGGCTTCTTTGACCGTTCCGGTGATCAACTGGACATCTTCCGGTTCACGGATAGGGGCCTGCTGCAGGTCCTGGTCGGTGGCGATCAACTGAGCAAAGAGCCAGCCGGTCTTCCTGTCTGCTAGCTCGACATAGATCCACTCGCCACCCGGCGATTTTGCGATCACCTGGAAGGGCGTGTCTTTGGCCAGCATTTGAAGTACATCAAACAAGTAGCCGGGGTTGGCGCGCAAATTCAGGTTATCGGCCAGCGCCTTAGCCTCGAAAGGTTGAAAAGGCGTAGCCGATGGCTGTGGCGTTTCGGTGGGCGGAGGAGACGGCGTCCAGGTGGCTGGCAGAACCGGGCTCGCCTCGAGCGTTTGGGTTACGGCAACTGGAGCTGGAGTCGACGGGCTGCAAGCTGCCAGCACCAGCAGGGTGATTAAACCGAACAAACCAGACTGCTTTTTCATAACTCCCTCCTGAGCGCAATATCATCCTGTATTCATTATATACACCCCTGCAAGCGGGAGTCACCAGGCGAGACTAATAGAGTTGGGTGCGTTGCACCTGGGGTTAGTGCGTTGCACCTGAATTTGATAGTGGGATGCTATTGGGTCTGCGGACGAGGTTGCAACGGGTTTTTCAGTATGCGGGATCAAGAACACGTGCAATGCACGTAGAACTCGTTTATTTGGACGGATTCACCGGCAACCTTTGGGCTGGGCGTGATACTCCCTAACGGGCCTGGCTAATCCAAATTAATTCCTGTGTTTCGCGATCATAAACAAATAAATCGTAACAGACATATGCGCCGACGATGATCGGGTCATTACACTGGCGTTTTTTAACGCCCGGAGGTAAAAGATTGGCTGCCTGCGAGGAAAAGGCCACATAGCGCCCGTCGCCTGAAATGCGGATGTCGCTGGACCAGCCCTCTTGCTGTAAGGAAATAATTCCGCTGGCGCCGTTCCCCGGATTCCCGTTTTTATCCGCGCTGATGAGTGTAATAGCGTTATCAATACGCTCAGCCTGTAGATCCATTAGATAGACCTGGGCATAGGCCTCAGGGTCCGGCGAACCATCTTCGTTGGTATGGGCTAAAGCGCCGAACGCCAGCCAGCGACCGTCATTCGAGATCGAGGGAGAATGCCCGGTGTAGTAAGGATAGGACGCGCCAATAACCCATTGCGCCCAAATCGTCCGCGTTTCACCCTTGATGCGGTCATGCAGGCGGATGATCGGGCGGTAAACCGGCGACGGAGTAATCAGTTCCGTCCACGCCAGCCAGCGGGCGTCAGCTGAAACGGTCAGATAAGGATATGGATTGCCCATAGTGAACTGTATCTGTGCCGGGATGCGTACCAGCTTGCCGGTCGAAATCTCGTAGAGAAATATATCAACACACTTAAGGTTGGTTTCGGAACAGCGTGCATCACCAGGCACCAGATTGCTGGCTTCGGATGTAAATGCCAGGTAGCGGCCATCCGCCGAAAAGACCGGTTCCACGCTGCTGCCGTTGCCTAGTTTGCCGCTGGCATCCACGCTGACCGGTATTATCTTGCCGGATGAGCGTTCAAACAGGTAAATTTGCAAGTAATCGGTCACGGTGACTTCCAGCGCCAGGTAGCGCCCATCAGGCGAGATAGAGGGATAAATTCCTTCTCCTAGCTGAGCTTCCAACGGGACAAAATCGATCTTCTCATCCTGCCCGGTCTGCAAGTCGCGCAAATAAATGTAATTATAGTGATCGGCTGCCGGCTGCAGACTGTTGGAACGCGCCCCATACAGCAGGTAGCGCCCGTTGGCGCTTAGGCTAACCGCACGAGTAGCAGGGGAGACCGTATTTTGAACTCCCAGCCCGGAACGCACAAGAGTATAGGTGTCATTTTCGAGGTTATAGATGAACGGATCCATGAGTCCAGCCTGGTCATCTGGCGTCAAACTGTTCAGACTGCTGTTGAAGGCTAATATCGATCCATCGGCTGAAAACCCCACCGAAAATGAGTTTTGATCTTTTGTGGCGGCTGATATAGCGGATGGCTCCAGTAAGGTATAGGAATCCTCGATCAGTTCCGCAGGGATATTATTTTGGGCGATAGCCATATTAGGTACCTGGATAGAACGGGCAATCTCCCAATTGAGGTAGAGCGCCGCCCGAGTGGGAGCCTTTAGTTCCAGCACGGTAAAGTAGTTGCCGTGCTCAAAAAACAGGTACACGGCGCTGATGTCCTGCTCCCAGCGGTTGAGAATGGCGTAGGCCGGCTTGCCGCCAATCATCAACGACGGGTAATCTTTATCCGGGAATTCGCGCTCGTCGTAGGAAAAGAACCGCCGCATCCGCTGTTCCAGATTCATGGATGCATACAGGCGGTAGGTGTCCGTTCGGACGAAGTTACTCATGCTATCTTCTTCGAAGCGCATAGCCTTACGGACCGTGTTGGCCCCAGTGGTCTCATCCGGCGCGGAACTGATGAGCCGAACTGCCCAATCCTGCGGGATATCCAATGCGAAGGAATAATCTGCATCGCAGTAGGTTCGGAACCCCGACGCAGGTTGATGATTTTGCTCCACCCGAGCGCAGAAGGTTTCCTCGATGGTCAGGGTTTCCTGCGGCTCAGAGGAGGTCCAGAAAGGCAGCAGGCCGTCAGCGCCTGCACAGGCAGTGAACAATTCAGACCAGTCCACCTGACCGTAATATTCAGCGCTTGGCGGCATAGGTATCTCGCAGCCGGGCAACGCCTCCAAATTGGTGGTCTCCAAATCGAACATCATCAAACGCGCGTTGGCGTCGGCCTGCTGGACGAAATAGAGGTGGCTGCCGTCCAAGTTCCATAACGGAGCGTCTTCGTAAACATCACTCAAGGTCAACGGCTGGTAAGCGCCGTTTTGCGGATTGACCACATAAATGCGGCGCGCTGCAATGGCCGGGTTATCCCAACCCATGTAATCGGCGTAATCGGTTCCGGTCTGAGCGGATTCGACCGCGGCAACGGCAATGAGGTCCCCCGCCGGCGACCAGGCAATGGCGCCGGTTACGAGTTCTCCAGTCGTGGGTAATTTGTTGATTTCGGTAATTTCGTTCGTCTCCACATGGTACAGAGACAAGTGTTTTCCGATTTGAGCCGAGCGGTAACCGCCGTTGGTAAAGGCCAACGTTTTACTGTTGGGCGACCAGCTTTGATAAGCCTTGTTAGGCAACGCAAGCTCGGACACCTGGCTGGCCTGACCGGTTTGGACATCCAGCAGCCACATCGGCAAGCCGTCGACTGAGAGCGACAAGGATTGCCCACCCAACCAAAAAACCAGCTTCTGGCTGTTCGGTGACCAGGGACCTAAAATCATTTGATCGTCCTGAGCCTGGTAGGCGCGCACCTGACGCCCCATGCCATCCACAATTTCCAGCTCACGTGTCAATGGATGGAAAATGGCGGTAAATTGCCGGCCCGGTGATGCCAGCCGCACAACCCCCAGCACATCCGACAGCGGGCCTGTAGGTAACGGGACCAACGTGGTGGTCGGTAGTGGAGTTGTAAGAGGGGTGATCGTGCCTTCGAATGTGGGGGTGGCTTCTCCAGATCCGACCGGCTGAACAGGCAAGAGTTTCGGCGCCACGAGCGCCAGAAGCAGAAGAATTGCCAGCGAACCACCAATTAACAGCGAGGTGCGCAGTCCGTGCAGCATGCCGGTAATACGGCTTCTGTGCTGCAATAACGACCGAGAATCCGCGGCTTTTTGGCGGATCGCCTGCCAGGAAATGGCGTTTGATGGGAAAAGAGCCGGCAGTGTGTCTGACAATTCAGCGACGAATGCGGCGTAAGTTTGGCATTCAGCGCAGCTAGAAAGGTGCCCTGACAAAGCAGCCTGTTCATCCGCCAGTAATTTGTTTCCGGAGCGCAGCATTTGCTGGGCCAGATCATGGTTGAGGGGTTTCATGACATACCCTCCTCTATCTGATTAGATGACTCCAAATCAAAACCTTTAAGGCGGTCGCGCAGCTTAAGGTGAGCATAGTGCAAACGGGAATGGACTGTGCCTTCACTGAGCTGTAGAACCTGCGCGATTTCGGCGATCGGCATGCCGTGAACATATCGCAGCAAAATGGGCAGGCGGTGTTTTTCGCCTAGCGACTGGACGCAGTCATACAGAATTTGCTGGCGCTCGCTGCGCACCACCGTCTCTTCGGGAGATGGCGCTGCCTGGACGGCTTGCCGGGTTCCCGGTATGAGCAGTTCCAGCAGCCGGTTGCGGGTTTTCAGCCGCCGCAACCTGTCTCGGCAAAAATTAACCGCGATGTGCGCCAGCCAGCTTTTGAGATTGCCTCCGGTCTGGTAGCCGGACAAATGGGTCATGGCTCGGATGAAAGTTTCCTGGGCTGCATCGTCCGCCTCGCATGGTTCGCCAAGAATTGAAAGCGATAGGCGAAAGATGAAGTTGTAATACTCGACCATCAAGGCTTCATAGACCTGTTGGTCACCAGAAGTGGAGCGGCGGATGAGATCGTCGAGGTTGGTCATGCCAGGCACTTTCCTATTAAACGCATGCCGGGAGGGAAATCTTCATTAGGGGGTGATTCCCCCTATATGTATTATAGTAAGATGCGCTCGATTGATGAAAGCACTTTTTTTAGTCAGTTGCCGAATTTTGTTGAGGCTTTCGTCCATGCGGCTAAGAGCATAGGCAACGCACGGAGATTAAGGTAGCGGACCAGGTGCGATGCACCTGCGATTGATCACGAGATATCCACTGAGCACATGGCGAGGCTAACAGGGACTGGTTCAAATGGACGGATTCCTCGCGCCTCGCCGCTACCGGCAATCTTTGTGTTGGTGCGATGCACCTGGGAGGTGCAATGCACGAAGATCAAGGACAGTGGTTGTATGTGATGGATATATGGCAACCTGCTATAATCTCCGATGGGGATTAGTCGCGATGCATGCTTCTCCAGTTTCCGTAAAAACCACCTGGAGTTCTTTTTTTATCTTCCTGGTTTTAGCCAGCCTGACGCTGGCATCTTGTGCTGCCCCCACCCCGGCCCCCGCCACGCCGGTAGCGACGGTCACGCCCTCCGCCACCCAGAGCCCGGTGCCAAGTGCCACCCCGATTGCCGTAAGAACGGCGCGCAGCATCTATCCCACAGCTCAACTGACTCCCATTCGCGCGACGCAACCGCCTTTGGCAGGTATCGAACTCCCTAGCGACGTCAAAACGCTGCTATTGATCGGCACGGACAGTCTGACCCCTTTCCCGGGCCGCAGTGACGCCATCGTACTGGTGTTTTATTACCCGCGGCTGGGGCGTGTAAGCTTTTTATCCATCCCGCCCGACACTTTCCTTAACATCCCTGGTTACACCATGCAGCGGCTCAACGTGGCTTATGCAGTAGGCGGGTTCAACATGCTGGCGGACGCGCTGGAATATAACTTCGGCGTGCGCCCGGACGACTACGCGCTTTTCCACCTGGATGACTTTGTCTATTTTATCGACGACATCGGCGGACTGGAACTGACGGTGGTCGAACGCATGCCAAGTATCTGTTCGGACATCCAGCCCGGGCGGGCGCTGCTCAACGGCGACCAGGTGATGTGCTATCTGCGCTACCGCGACAAGATGAACGAATTGAATCGCAATTTACGGCAGCAGGAAGTGCTGCGGCTGGTCATTCAACGCATGGTGCACGGCGGGACGCTGGCGCGCCTGCCGGATCTGTTCGCGTTGTACAGCGAAAGCGTTGAAACCAGCCTGACGCTGCCGAAAATTCTCAGTTTTATTCCCTTTATGCTGCGTCTGGGCGATGCAAACCATGTGGGTTATTTTCAGGTCAAAAAACCAGCTCTGATCACCTGGCAAATCCCGGACGGCCTGAAACCCACTGTTTTCCTGCTGGATCAGACATCGCTGGTCAAACAGGTGCAGGCTGCCATTGATTTTGTGCTGATTCCTGAGCCGAACAGTGAACTGATCGTGACTTTGGAGTATGAGCTGACTGTCTCACCCACCCCGACCGTCACTGGAACAGCTACCGCCACGCCGACCATCACCGAAACACCTACAGCCACCACATCCTTTACCCCAACCGTCAGCGCCACCGTTACGCCGTCGCGCACCGTCACCGGCACCATTACCCAATCAGTCACCGTCACGCCGACCGTCACATTGACCCCGTAATAACTGCCGTCGTAATAAATACGGTAGCTATTCAATCCCAACTATGCTAAACTTTACAAACGTCTTCCATAAGGCGGCTTATTCGGCATGGTTCCTGCATTTTTCGGTAGAAGATGATCGCATTCAAGCGCTGGCTGGCCAGGGGTCTATTCACATTCGTTGTAGGAGGGCTGCTTGTCACCACTGCCCTGCAGTCTGCACCCGTGCGCGCCCAAGAGGAAACCCCCGAAGCACCGAAACGCCTGACCACCCTGACAGTCGATTACACCGCCTACGAATGGTGGCTGGTGCGCTGGCGCGGCAATGAAATCACCTGCCGCTTTATCACCGATCATGACGGCCTGCCCATCGGCGATGAGATTAAAACCTGGTGCGGCGATGTGCTGTTCGCCGAATGGAGCCGCACTCAACCCTGCAAGCTGAGTACGCCCGGCCAATCCGTCCAGGAATGCCCTGGGATGTATCTGTATTTCTTCGAAAGCAAGCCTGCCAAAAAGCAAGTCGAGGTCGAGTTGCCGCTGCCCAACGTGTGGGTTTCGCTGGCCGGCTGCATGGTCGAACCGCCCGGCAACCGCTGTGTGGGTACGCCCAACCTGGTGCTGACCGGCGAGGAGCCGCTACCCAACGAGGCCATCATCAGTATTCAGGGCATCTATCAGGGTGAGCATTTCACCTGCAGCGGCAATCCCTGTAACCTACCGCTAAAACCGACCGGCTCAGAGGGGGCGACGATCGAATTCTGGGCTGATTCCAGTTTTGGCGACTCAAGCCAGCACTACGAAGGCCTGATCCGGGTGCTGCCGCGCGGCGATTTTATGTCACCGGAAGGCGCGTCCAGCGACCCGCCCCTTTATTACATCGACGTAATCACCGACCAATGGCGCGGCGGCCCGCAGGCTTCCTGTTCCGACACCTGGCAATCTTTCCCCGAGGCTGGCGGACCAGAACCCTGGCTGACGACCCCGCTGAATGCCTCCGATCTGTACACCGAAGTCTCGCTTTACTACCTGGCAGCCATGTTAATTACCAATGACCAGGTGGACGCCAGTAGTTGCCCGAACGGCGGGCTGGACGATCCGCTTTCTGCCAATCCGTGCGGCCTGGCGGCTGCACGGGATGAGGTGATTGCCTGGCAAAACCAGTTCGACGAACAAATTTTGACGGTTGGACGCGAAACCGGCATCCCGGCGCAGTTGCTAAAGAATGTGTTCAGCCGCGAAAGCCAGTTTTGGCCGGGAATGTATATCAATTACAAAGAAGCCGGTCTGGGCCAGTTGACCGACCAGGGCGCGGAGACAGTGCTGCTGTGGAACCCGGACTTTTTCGAGCAATTTTGCCCGCTGGTGTTGCACCAGTCACGCTGCGACCTGGGATTTGGCAATCTGCTTACCAGCGAGCAGGCCATGCTGCAAGGCGCGCTGGTCAACAAGGTCAACGCTTCTTGCGTGGACTGCCCGGCAGGCATCGATTTGACCCAGGCGGAGTTCAGCGTGCGCGTGTTTGCAGAGACCATGGCAGCCAATTGTGAACAGACGAGCCGCATTATCAACAATACCACCGGGCTGCTGCCCGGTCAGGCTGCCAGTTACGCTGACCTGTGGCGCTTCACGCTGGTCAATTACAATGCCGGGGCGGGCTGCCTGACCACGGCCATAAAACGCACCTACCTGGCAAACCTGCCGCTCACCTGGGATAATGTCTCCGACAGACTGGAAGTCGCCTGCCAGGGTGCGCTGGATTACGTAAACGACGTGAGCAAGGTGAACAGCGGGGTGCGACCAACGCCCACCTCCTGGGTGGTCTTCGGAACTGGACAGGTACCAACCGGACCCATTGCGACTTTGTTGGCGACCCCACAGCCCACCCGCACCCCAACACTGCCCACCGGTCCGACCGCAACGCCTCTGCCCGGTTACCCGGGCTACCCGGGCGATTTACCGACCATCACACCGGGTAGTGTCCCCACCAGCTATCCTTAATCGACTAACGGGGCTGGCCTTCTTCACCGCTTCGACCATCGGAGGCGCGTATGCGTTATTCACTATTAACCCACCTGGAGTGTTCCCGCTGCCATCAGCAATGGGATAGCGGAAAATTGCAGAACGTTTGCCCGGACTGCCAGTCGCCGCTGCTGGCGCGCTACGACCTGCTGGCAGTCCGCACTGAACTGCAGCGCGAGAGCCTCGCTGCCCGTCAGCGCGGAATGAACCGCTGGCATGAACTGTTGCCCGTTCAGGAGCTCGAAAATGTCGTCACACTGGGCGAAGGCGACACCCCGCTGCTGCAATTGCCGCATCTGGGGGCTGCAATCGGACTCAGCCGCCTGACGCTCAAGGATGAATCGCTCAATCCCACCGGCACCTTCAAAGCGCGCGGGCAGGCGGCTGCCATTTCCCGCGCAAAAGAATTGGGCGCCCAGCAGGTGATCATCCCGACTGCCGGTAACGCCGGCGGCGCCATGGCAGCCTATGCCAGCCGGGCTGGACTGATTGCGCGGGTTTACATGCCTGCGGACACGCCGCGCTCCAACATGGAAGAATGTCGGGCAGTCGGTGCCGAGGTGGTTCTGGTGGATGGCTTGATCAGCGATGCGGCTCGGGCGGTCAGCGAGGTGGTGCGCCAGGGCGGCTGGTTCGATGTGTCCACATTCAAAGAACCGTACCGGCTGGAAGGCAAGAAGGTGATGGGTTACGAGCTTGCCGAGGCTTTTGGCTGGGAACTACCGGATGTAATCATCTACCCGGCCGGCGGCGGGATGGGGCTGGTAGCTATCTGGAAAGCTTTCGCCGAGCTGGAAGAATTGGGCTGGCTTAACGGACCGAACAGACCGCGCATGGTGGCGGTACAGGCTGCCGGCTGCGCGCCGGTGGTGCGCGCCTTCGAGGCCGGCGAGATGACCAATACCTTCTGGGAAAATGCCGGGACGATTGCCTCAGGACTGCGCGTGCCCAAAAGCTACGGTGACCGGTTGATGATGGAAACGCTATACCAGTCGCACGGCACGGCCATTGCGGTCAGCGACGAGCAGATTCGGGCGGCGCAGATTCAGTTGGGGCAGAGCGAGGGCATCTTTGCCGCTCCGGAAGGCGCCGCGACGGTGGCCGCCTTGCCGGTTCTGCTTGAGAGGGGGTGGCTGAAAAACGATGAGCAGGTGGTGCTATTGAATACCGGAACGGGGCTGAAGTATCTGTAAATATACGATAGCCGGAGGGTAAGCTGTCAGCTTGCCCATGGGATGCATTCGGCCCACTCGGTTTAGGCAGATGTCATCTACCCACCCCGGCGTCCTGATCTCAGGGCTGAACGGCACCCAAAACTCGGAACGACAAGAGCATCGTTCCCTTGTATTTCGATATCATTGAACGGACTTGGTGATGGTCAGATGGTCAACCCCACCCAACCCGCCCCATTCTTGGGGCGGGCTTATTCTTAATTGCGTGTTTTTGCGCCGGTTCGGCGTCAAAACACGCGAAATCTTTAAACCCCCGCTTCCAGGTGGTTTCGTTGGCTGCGAATAACGAATCACTTCCGGGGAGCAGGGGTAGGGGGTGAGGGGCAAAACTGTATCGGCCACCATGACAATAGGCGTCTCCTGCAATGGTATGGGTTTCCCTCAAGACGGTATCTACTGACAAGGACACCCCCTTCTCTAGTATAATTTCCATTAAGCTAGCAACCAAAGGGAGGAAATATGTCCACCATCAATCTCGTCGTCCAAACGCTGCATAACCTGACCCGCTGGGGCATCGTTATCCTGGGTCTGATTGCCATCATTCGCGCATTCTCAGGCTGGCTCGGCAAAAAAGAATACACGCCGGCCGATAACAGGGCAGGCATACTCTACACGATCGCGTTCGATATTCAGTTTTTGCTTGGCATCATTCTCTATTTCAGCAAAGGCTGGTTTGGGGTACTGACCGCTGACTTCAATGTGGCCATTAGCGCGGTTCAAACGCGCTTTTTTGCCATCGACCACCTGGTGCTGATGCTGGCTGCCTTGATCCTCGCGCACGTCGGGCGCTCGCTTGCCCGCAAAGTCAGCGATGCCGCTCGAAAGCACCGCAGCATCGCCATCTGGTATGCGCTGTCCTTTACGCTCATGCTGACAGCCGTCCCCTGGCCGTTCACGGCCACAGTCCGACCTTGGCTGCGCCTGTTTGGCATTTCGTTCTAAAAGGCCGTCTTACTCATTCACCAGCGCTGAGCCGGCGTCTACAAAGGTCCCGTTGCGCAGGTCCATCAGCGCTTGCTGAATTTCCTCGCGGGTATTCATTACGAACGGGCCGTAAGGCATGATCGGCTCGTGGAAAGGCGCACCTGCCATCAACATAAAGCGCGTTCCTTCCAGCCCGGCCTGTACGATCAGTTCGTCGCCGTCGGTTAATACCAGCATATGCAGCGCCGAGACAGCGTCACCGCCCAAAGTTCCACTGCCCTCGAAGAGATAGACCAACCCGGTGTGTCCGGCCGGGACGGGCTGAGTAAAGGATGCTCCCGCTTGCAACTGGACATCCATGTAAACCGGATCGGCCGCAATTTCGGTGACTGGGCCGCGGACGCCGTGCACTTCGCCGGCCACCACCCTCACTTTCACGCCGTCCTGCTCAACCGCCGGGATTTGCGCAGCGCTGACTTCCTGATAGCGCGGGTGACCCATTTTAAGCGCGGCGGGCAGGTTAACCCACAATTGAAAGCCGTAAATGACGCTACCCGGGCCGCGGCGGGGCATTTCCTCATGCAAAATACCGCGCCCCGAGGTCATCCACTGCACATCGCCGGGACCGATGATGCCGGTGTTGCCCAAGCTGTCACGGTGGCGGACGTTGCCCTCCAGCATATAGGTAACGGTCTCGATGCCGCGGTGCGGATGAGTTGGGAAACCCTGAATCGGGCCCTCAATCGGGTCATTGAAGGCGAAATGGTCGAACAGCAGAAACGGATCGTACAGGTTGGATACCCGCGGAGAGATGGAGCGGCGCAGTTTGACGTCCGCGCCTTCGATGACCATCTGCGGGTCGATGGAGGCTAAAACTGAACGAGGTGTACTCATATACCCTCCGAAATGGATTGGTTATGGCACGATTCTAACAACAAACAGGTCGAATTACGAATTGAAACCCAGACAGCATGTTTTGCAATAAAAATAATAAGGCTTACTTCGGAAATGAGCCGGCATAATCATCGCGGACGAAAATCAATCCAAAAGCATCTCGATAAACCAGACGGTAACCATTCACCGTTTCTAAATCGGCATCCTGATAAAACTGCTGGTTGCGTTTAAAGGTATCTACGTCAATCCCAACTGCATTGGGATTCAGATAATCACGAATCCGCTGCTCCATCAACAACAGCACATCAAAATTGTTCTCAGAAATATAGCCATACTCTAAAAGGTCATAGGTTGAAACCGTTGACCAGCCGGCCGTTTCCGGCACATACATTCGAGCGTCATAATACACTTTGATATTTTGCCCTTGCAAAGGTTCAAGCGCTGCCAGCGCCTGGTCATAAAATTGAATCGAAGGTTCGTCATCGGCGCGATGATACCGCGCCAGGACATTCTGTACATCAGTTTGGTAAAACAATACCATCTGAATGAAAACAAGCAACAGTGCACCAAATTGCAGCATCTTTTCCCACCTGAAGGGCCGAAAATCTTTCAGTTTTTCTGGCATTAAGACGGCTACAGTTGAGATCAAGGGTAGGGCCGCAGGCAACCAATACTGAAATTTGAAGTGTGTAATATAAAACACGAGGATTGATACCGGCAGAAACCAGGCCAGGATTAAGGCAAACAGCAGTTTTTTATCGCTGCGCCATAATCCCCACAGCGTAGTGGCCGTGGCAATCAGTAAGAATATCGCGCCCCCATAATTTTGGCGCACCAAAGGCCATGAAGCGATCAAACCTTTTTCGTATACAATGCCGTAGCCGCTAAATAATAAATCAGTCTGCTTATGAAAAATATTTATATATGCCGTTCGCCCCCAGGGAGAAAGTAAAAACGGATTTGCAATGATGTACGACACGCCCATAACCAGCAGAAATGCGAGTGCCATGCCAGCAGCGCGCCTTAAACTTGATCTCCGAGTGATCAGACTGAGCAGCAGCGCCATACCAACTGCCAGAAAAAAATAAGCTCCGATGGTTTTCGCGGCTGTGAGAACTCCGCACAACACCGCGGCAAACAGGAAATTCTTCCCTAAACGCAGGTCATCGCGCTGCAGGAAAAATAAAATTAAAGCCGCTAACAACACTACCATGCCATCGGGATGCCACCAAAAATTGTTGCGAACCACGGCTGGAATGCTTATGAGCAGGATGAACAGCACAAAGGAACGATATGTCTTGAAACGATCCTGCAAATAAACCAACAAAAGGATACCGGCCAGCATAAGCAAAACACTGCTACCCTGGCGCAGCATAAGCATCACGGTTGGTGTGTCATTTAACTTTCCAAGCCATTTTAAAGGGAGCAACAAGATCGCAGAGTAAGCAAAATGCGGAAAGCCGTAATAATAATATTCACAAAAAACAAACTGCCTTAGTGCTTGCTCTACCGTACCGGCAGGCGCAATCATCTGAAGCAGGTACGGCATAGGCACGGCTTCATCGGGTTCGAATACCTGAACCATTTGGATATCTTCGGATGCGCGAGCGTTTGGCAGCGAGAAAATAGTAAGAACAAGGATTGAAAGGGCAAGGAGGAGGAAGAAGTTGCGCTTCTGCGTTGAGGTCATGGGTAAATTATAGCATTGGCAACTGACCGCCCCCGACGGCCCAACCGGCTAGAAGCTTTCCTGAACCCTTTCTTTGTATCCATATTACTTCATCACCATCACCAACAGTGCTTCACTGAAATGGAAAGCCCGCCCAACTGCAATATATAAGGACCAGATGCGATGAAAGTACGGGGGCATTTCGGTTGGATGGACAACCTGAAAGCCGAACTTCTCATAATAGGTCTGCAAGGCTGCCCGGCAGGTTAGGTAGAGCGGCAAGGGGTTCTCTGCTGACAACCGTTCGACAATGGACCTTCCAATTCCCCGGCGCTGCAATTCAGGGACAACCGCCAGCGACGCCAGCTCGCGGGTGCCATCAGCATGCGGTTTGACTTGACCACAGCCAATGACCCTCTCCTGCTTATCTACCGCCACCAGGAAGCGTCGCCAATCGAGCGCCATGGGATTGATTCTCGCCTGCCGGATCAAGACCCGGATGGCTCTGGCGTCGTGCTCGGCTGCGGGGCGGATTTTTATCATGGTATTGTGTTTAAGGTTCGATGAAACCCTTAACGACCCAATTAATCACAGTCTTGAGCCAGAATGAAACCCCACCCTTGACGATACCTTCCAACTTTGGATCGCTCCACAATGGCACTAAAATATTATTTTGGCCAGGGTCGTTGGTTATAAGTGAATTTAGAAATACCATTTCAGTGCCAGCACCCCCACCATGATTATATACTTTTCTCCTTAACTCACGGCTATAACAACTGCCTTTTTATCGGTCCGAAATTTTCCCCAGCCAACAGGCCATTCCGCAGCCCGGCTTTTTTGTGCACTGCGGCACCTCCTGCTATCCCCCGTGCCCGGGATATTACAACTTTAGTGCGTAGACAATCAGGTTGTCGTTGGCAGCAAGATCATCCGGATTGGCTCCCTGGCGCCAAAAGGCTGAAATCTGGGGATTGTCTGAAACGAATTATGCGCCGTAAGCCTTAATGCGCGGCCAAATAAGCGCCAGCAATAAACCGGCCGCCAGCACCTCCAATACCCTGCCGGCAAACTGAAAGGCGCCGGACAGCAGCCCGCTGCTGGCAGCCAGCAGCACGCCGAGGTTAAACAGGCCAAAAGAGAGCCACCCCAACTCTGCCGAACCGCGCGCCAGCCCGCGGGTATGGCGCGGCAGGATCCAGTACGCCGTGCCGAGCGCCAGCTGCATGATCCAGCCGGCCAGCAAGAACTCGACGTGAGCCGGCAGCAGCGCCCAGGCAGACGGTATGAACTCGACCCCGTTGTTGGCCAGCATCAGCGCCCCCAACAGGAACCCGGTCAGTAAATAAATCAGCGAGGCATGGATGAACCAGACGCTTAACCGCGGCAAATTTACTTCTCCTTGACCCGGCCCCAGGTATTGATAACGAAAGCAACCCCGGCTGCCAGCAGCAACAGGGCAGAACCCGCCATCAGCCAACCCGCCCAGGCTGCCTGTGTGGTGGAATGCAGCGGCTCGCCCACCAACCGCAGCGCCAGCCCAAGGTTGAGCGAGACATAGGTCACCCATCCTAGCGCATCACTGCGGCGCGGTTTTTGCTGAGAATATTTGGGGAACATCCAGAAAACCACGCCAATGATCAGTTGAGAAATCCAGCCGACTGCCAGGAAATGAATATAGGATGGAAATAAACCCTGTACGGGCAGGCGGATGATACCGGCGCTCTGTCCGGCCAGTAGAATGCCAAGGAGCAGCCCAAGGACAAAGTAAACCAGCGCAGTCTTGATCCATAAGCGGGTCAGAAGGGGCATTTTAACCTCAGAAACAGGTTTAACTCATTCTACGATAAATGGAATGAGATTGGGTTGCGCCGGGTCAATAAAATCTACCGGGTTGGCGCTGCAGGATGGACGGCAATCCCAGTCCAGGAGAATAAAAGAATAGCGAACTAAAAAGCAAGCGCGGCTGCCTGCGTACGGCAGCCGCGCCTGTTTTGCGAACCATATCCGTCAGTTATTTAAGAATGACCGGCAATAAGATGGTATACGTAATCAGTGATGCGACGGTGATCGTCACCGTGGCGACATTCGAGTCGGCAGCGCCGTCGTTCACTTTGAAAGTAAAACCGTCGCTGCCGCTGTATCCGGTATCGGGCGTGTAGGTCAGGTTGGGGGCAGTGCCGCTCAAACTGCCGTGGAGAAGTGGCGCGTCAATAACTGTCCACGTTACCGGACTTCCGCCGTCAACATCCGACATGGTGAGGGTGATGGCCAAATCAGTCTGGTAGGGGGTACCAACCGATTGGTTATTGGCTACCGGGGCATCGTTGACAGCGGTTACGGTCACCAACAACCCGAATGCCGTACTATCCGCCTCACCGTCATAGACGGTTACATTGACAGTCAGGTCGCCAACAAAATTCGACCCCGGCGTGATTGTTGTTCCACTCACCTGGTAATTTGTACCTGGCAACACCGTCAGGACAAAACTGGTGTCATCGGGATCGGTTACCGTTAGATTAGACAGAGTGATGGGTAGCGGGGTGTCTTCCGGGGTTGTCAGGACAACCTGCCCGGTAATGACCGGCGGGTCATTGAAGTCTTCAACGGCAACATTGGAGCACACTACCTGGTTATCGGTTGTCGCGCAGACCGCATAAGTCCCAACCGTGGTCGGGGCGGTAAAGGTGGTAGCAGCATCGCCGGCTGCATAGAAGCCGGCAGTGGGTAAAACCGAGCCAGAGGGCGTCACAGAGAATGCGACGGGAACTGTAGCCGGCACGGTGTCACCGGGGGTCAGGAATGCCAAGGCGGAGTTGTGATTCAGATCGACTGCGAAAGGAGCAGTGCCGCCCAGGTTGATGGGTCCCGTAATCGCAGCGGCGGTCATCACCAGCCAGGGATTCGCATCTATTTTTGGCAAACCATTAGCATAGAAGGAATCGCAGTCAACATTGCCAGGGCCTGCATTGCAACCCCACCAGTTGTTCTCCGCAACAATGAGGATGGGGGTGGTCATATCGCCCCCATAAGTTCCATTATTCAAGCCTGTGGTATTACCAAACAGACGATTGTGATGAACCACGATGGGGGTAATGAGATCGTCGATGGCTCCGAAGAAGGTGAGCCCATTAACATTGCTGCTGAGGTTATTGCCCACTGCGCGGATCAAGGAAAATAACCCGGTAGAGCAGGCTTCGAGGGTGGGCTCGCATTGGTGGAACTCAACACCATCCTCAAAGCCGCTGACCGTGTTGTCGTGAACATTCAGGTCTAACTGATTCGCACCAATGCCAGCTTCGGATGTAATTCCTGCCGTATTGGTATTATCCGCCCCGCTGAAGGAAATCGTATTGCCGGCGACTTCCACGCTGAGTGCTGCAGTAAGTTCAGCCCCATCAAGCCCATTCGTGGATGTTGCTCCGGTGATATATGTGCTGTCATACGGCGCGGGAACCGCCCAGGGCGGGTCAGATGCCAGAATGCCGAAAGCGTTTGTACCAGGTTTAACCACTGAAATGGTGTTATTGCTGATCTGCCCATGCCCATCGAAATAGTAAATGCCCCCTTGTGCACCGGTGATGATGTTTCCAGTGGTAGTTACGGGTGTATTGATAACATAGATACTGTTGGCGACTAATGGAGTTGGTTTCCCTGTATTGTTTAAGGCGACGTTCGAAATGGTGTTCCCAGAGATAGTACCAACACCATTTATCAATTCAATTTGGATGCCGTTTTGGGCAATTGTAGAGTTTGGGGTTATTCCTGTAATTATATTCCCTTGAATTAGGAAAGTAAGTGGACTCCAATATTCATGGGAAGTAAGAGTTAAGCCATTTTTATTGAAATTCTGAATGGTGTTACCCAGGATCTGAATGTCCCGAGTAGGGGATAGATCGGAATTGAAAAGATACAACCCGACGCCTTCTTGAACAGAGCTTAAGCCGCTAAACCTAATATTTCGAATGACGTTATTTTGAAACACGCCACCTGCGTTGCGGAAAGCGACACCCGTCAGCCGCAAATTTGTGCTACCAAGCGATAAACCGTCAAACGTGAAACCCTGAATGGTAGCAATGGCGCCACCGGTCACGCACAGAATGGGCCGGTTGGGAAGCGACACGGATGTATTGCAAGCCTCGTTCAGAACCGCTGGCGCTTCAATAATGGTGGTCAGCTTGTCCTCGCCCGAAAGCGTCAGGTTTTTATTAATGGAGATTTGCTCGGTGTATGTGCCGGCGTAAACTTGCACCGTGCCGCCAGCATCAACCGCGTCCACGCCAGCCTGGATCGTGGCAAACGAATCCGTTCCGAAAGTGGTAGCCGGGCCAGGCCCATCCGGGTCGGCACCAGGGGCGACCCCAGTCCAACCATCATCCACATAGATTGGGCTGACGGCTTCCACCGGCCGGCTGCTGCCAAGCGCCAGCCCGGCAACCAGCACAAAAATCAAGCCCAAATTCGATAATCGATAGAGCCACCTTGAACCGCGCGTATTCATGATTACCCTCCCATTACACCCCCCAAATGGATCGTATACCTTCCGGGCGGCAGCTAGAATAAAGAATAATAGATCCCCAAAAAGGTTCGCCGTCTATTCCCCCAACCCGGCACGTAAAAATGATCTGCCGCTTATATTCATTCGGTTGTAGGAAAAGACGTCCCTCTGACTTTTAAGTTTAGCAGCGGAATTATTTTTGTCAACCAACTTGGTAATAAATACGGTTCGTTTTCGCGGATTCTAAACAAATACAAAGAATTACCACCAGGAGCGACCGATCGGTCGCTCCTGGTGTAACATCAAGAAGTTTGTTATCTTAATTGCTGGTCGTTGCGACTCGTTCGAATTACAACGCGATATAACGCTCCACCCGCTTGCCAAGAATGGCCAGGCTGCCGCGCCAGAAATCCGGCTGACGAACATCGATGCCGAAGCGCGCTGCCAGGGTGGCAGCGTCGCCCATGCCAGTGGACGAAAGTAGCGCTTTGTACTGGGATACAAAGTCCGCGCCACACTGCTGGTAGATGGCATATAGGCCGGTGCCAAACAACAGCCCGAAGGCATACGGGAAGTTGTAGAAAGCCAGACCGGAACTGTAATAATGCGGCTTCCAGGTCCACATCCATTTTTGCAGGTAGCGTTCGTCCAGGCCGTCGCCGTAAGCTTCCTTCTGCGCCCATTCCATGATCTCGCAGAACTCGTCCGCCGATAATTCGGCCTTCTCGCGGCGCTTGAACACTTCAGTCTCGAACAGAAAGCGCGAGTAAATATCCACAATCACCTGCGAGTCGCCGGTCAGGGCAGTTTCCAGGATCGCCCACACCTCATCGGCATCCTTCGCCTGCTCCAGCACGGCCTCGACCACAATCGTCTCGCACATGATGGAAGCGGTTTCCGCCATGGTCATGGGCGAAGTGCGCTGCAACTCGGTGCGCCCGGCTTTGAACATGCAGTCATTGTGGAAGCCATGTCCCAGCTCATGCGCCAGGGTGCTGACCACATCCAGCGAGCCGTCGAAGCTGAGCAGCACGCGCGATTCCTTGACCCCCGGCACCGACATGCAGAAAGCCCCGCCGCGTTTACCGCTGCGTTGTTCCGCGTCGATCCAGTTGCCTTCGAAGGCGCGGCGGGCAAAGTTGGAAAGTTCCGGCGAGAATTTGGCAAAATTGTCCAGCACGAAGACGCGCGCCTCCAGGTAAGTGTACGCCCGGGTGCTTTTGCCGCCCGGAGCAAACAAGTCCCACCAGGGCAGCTTTTCCTTACCCAATTTGCGGGCTTTAGCCTGAAAATAACGCCTGAACATGGGCAGCGACTCGCGCATCGCGGTCAGCATAGCGTCCAGGGTCTGGCGGTCGATGCGGTTAATATCCAATGCGGAGTGCAGCGCATCGGTACGGCCGCGGTGCCGGTTGAGCGTGACCGCCGTGCCTTTGACGCCATTCAGCGCAGCTGCCAGCGGTTCGCGGGCGTTGTGCCAGGCCTGACTTTCCGCCTCGTACGCCCGGCGACGTACATCTTCATCCGGGTGCGAGCGCAGGTTGATCAAGGCTGGCATCGAGAGGGTCTGGACTTTTCCGTCGAGCTCGAAGTCAACCGTCATTTGCGAAGTGATCGTCCCCTGAAGCTTTTGCCAGGCATTCGCCCCGCTCAAATTGAGCTCCGCCGCCAGGGCTTCCTCCGGCTGGCTCATCAGGTAGCGACTTTGTTCGGCAACTTCCTGCAGCCAGAAAGCGTGATCTTGCGCCGGACCGGGGGCAGCGGTGAGCTGCGGCAACATGGGAGCGATTTTGCCGATCCAGGCGCGCAAGCGCGTTTCCAGTTTATCCATGCGCACCGAAACCTGCTCAAACTCCGATAATTTGCGCATGGCTTCTTTGTTGAAGGAATCAGTCGAAACGAACGAGTGGATGAATGCACCCATCGTGTTGTCAAGGAGCAGCAGCTTGTCGAACTCGGTGAGCATGTAATTGATGCGACTGGCGACCAGATCCGCGTCGCTGCTGGCATCGAGGGCCTCCAGCGAAGCCACCAGGTTTTCCATTTCACCCAGCATTTGCTGCCGGCGTTCGGTGGCAGCGGCAAACTCGGGTGAAGCCAGACCTGGATACACATTGGAAAGGTCCCAGCGGGGAGGTGTGATTTCAGGCATGTGATGTCCTTTCAAGAAGGTGAGAAAGCTACTCGCTGAGTATACTATACACGCCCGATGGGGGACGGGCGCATTCATGCCGGATCAAGATCAAGGTCAAAGTCAAAAACGCGCCGCGTGACACGTCCCGCAGCTATAATAAACCCAGGCTTTCCTCCCACCATTCACATTCGCTGCCAGGGTCGTTCATTTTGGCTTCCTCCTCCCATCCCGGAATCAACCGCATCATGGCGCCGCTAGGCATTGGCCTGGCGCTCTCGCTGATTGGCGACACCACCCTGTACACGGTGCTGCCTGACCCAACCATTGCCGCCCAGGCCGGGCTTTCACTGATGATGGTTGGTGTAGTGCTTGGCATGAACCGGTTAATCCGCCTGCTGACCAACAGCGCTTTCGGGTTTTTGTATGACCGGCGCCCGCGGCGCCGTATAATGCTCACCGGCATGCTGGCAGGCGGAGTTTCCACCCTGCTTTATGCGGTCAGTGAAGGACCAACCCTGATATTATTCGCCCGTATGCTGTGGGGTGCTTCCTGGTCGGCCATGTGGATCGGCGGCAATACCATCGCGCTCGACATTTCCACCGAAGACAACCGCGGTCAGGTCACCGGGCGGCTGCAGATGTGGTTCTACTTTGCCGTGGCTGCTTCCGCATTGTTGGGCGGCCTGCTCACCGACTGGTTAGGTTACCGCGATGGGTTGTTGGTCGCAGTCGGTTTTTCTGCCGCCGGTTTTTTGTTATGGTACTGTTTCCTGGTCGAAACCCGCGGCAGCCGCGTCACGCATGCGGTACGCCCGGAAGAAAACCGGCCTGTGCGGTCCTATCCCTGGTTATTTATGCTGGCGACCTCTTTGCCGCTTTTTGCCATGGGATTTGCCTTTTTTGGCATCACTAATGCCACCAACATATTGTGGCTGGCGCAATTTGTTGATGGCGGGATCCGCCTGGGTGGACTGGCGCTGCCCCTGGCGACCCTCAGCGGAGGCTTAATGGCCGGGCGGGTGCTGCTCAGCACGCTCGGGGCGCCGTTCATTGGCAGGCTGTCGGATATACTGCACCGCCGTTGGGGTATTATGGCTACCGCCCTGCTGCTTGCTTTGGCGGGACTGTTGCTGATGAGCCAAACCCGGTTGTCCCTGGCGCTGGCCGGAGCAGTCATGTTGTCCATTATGACCGGCGGCATTTCATCCTTATCCAGCGCCATCGTTGGCGACCGGGTAGTCATGGAAAGGTACGGACGCTCGCTCGGCCTGCTCTACACCGCCCGCGATCTGGGGGCAACGATTGGGCCGCCGATTGCGCTGGGCCTGACCCCGCTGATCGGGCTGGCCGCTGTTTATCAGCTGACTGCAGGCCTGATCGCGGCGGCAGCCCTGGCTGCGCTGTGGATGACCCTGCGCGAGCGCCGCAGTCGTCAACTTCTGACCGCCTGAGCGGCTGTGGTATACTCACCCTCGCCGGGGGAAATTTAATGGATCCCCGGTTCATTCTATGCTTATTTTGTCCTCAAATCTCCTGCGACCATGTCTCTGCTAACTGCTAATGCGCTAGCCAAATCCTTCGGCCCGGTGGATATCTTCAGCGATGTCACGCTGAGCATCCCGCACCGCGCCCGCATCGGACTGGTGGGTCCGAACGGCGTCGGCAAAACCACCTTACTGCGCATCCTGCTTGGGGAGGAAGAGCCTTCCGCTGGCGAAGTGCAGGTTTCCCGCGGCCTGCAAATGGCTTACCTGCCGCAGGAAGCCCGGCTGCTCACCGACCGCACCCTCTGGCAGGAGTGCCTGACTGTATTCGAGGACCTGGTCCAGCGGCAAGCCGAACTAGCCCGGTTGGAAACTGTCATGGCGGACCCCGAGCAGGCGGAATCGGCGCTGGTTTCGTACGGCCGGCTGCAGGAAAAGTTCGAGAGGTTGGGCGGCTACACCTTCGAGACCCGCATCCGTCAGACGCTCACCGGCCTGGGGTTTAGTCGCAGCGATATCAACCGGCCTTTGGCCCACCTTTCCGGCGGTCAGCGTACCCGCGCGCTACTGGCAAAGCTGCTGCTTTCCAGCCCGGATTTATTGCTGTTAGATGAACCCACCAATCACCTGGACATTGCAGCGGTGGAGTGGCTGGAAAATTACCTGAAAGATTGGCCGGGTGCGGTACTGATCGTCTCGCACGACCGCTATTTCCTCGATCAGGTTGTGGATACCATCTGGGAGATGACGCCAGCGCTGGAGACCTACCACGGCAACTACTCGGCCTACCTGGTACAGCGCGAGGAGCGCTACCAGCGCCAGTTGGAGGAATACCAGGCCCAGCAGGAGTTTATCGAAAAAGAGGAAGACTACATCCGGCGCAATATTGCCGGGCAGAACACCCGCCAGGCGCAGGGGCGCCGCAAGCGGCTGGAACGCATGCTGGAGGAGGTCCGGCTGGCTCCGCCGCGCCAATCCAGGAAAATGCGTTTCCGCCTGCAGGCTGTTAGCCGCTCCGGCGACCTGGTGCTGCGCACCGAGGCTTTGAGCATCGGCTATCACGATGAAGGCCGGCCGCTGTTCCAGGCACCTGACCTGCTGCTCAAACGCGGCGAGTGCGCGGCGGTGATCGGTCCGAATGGCGCCGGAAAAACCACCTTTTTGAAAACCCTGCTGGAAAAGATACCGCCATACAGCGGCGAGGTTCGTTTGGGCGCCAGCCTGCAGATTGGTTACTTTGCCCAGGCGCATGAGGGGCTGCGTTCCGACAACACCCTGATGGAAGAAATCAACAAGGTCGCGCCGCACATGCTGCCCGCCGAGACGCGCGACTACCTGGCCAAGTTTCTATTCACCGGCGACGATGTCTTCAAAGAAGTCAAATTGCTTTCCGGTGGCGAGCGCGGGCGGTTGGCGCTGGCCTGTCTGGCGCTGCAGGGGACCAACCTGCTGCTGCTCGACGAGCCGACTAATCACCTGGATTTGCCGTCGCAGGAACTTTTGCAGGCTTTACTGGCTGATTACCAGGGCACGATCCTTTTGGTTTCGCATGACCGCTACCTGATCGATGCGCTGGCGACCCAGGTCTGGGAGGTTGAACCGGCGCAGCGCGCACTGCGGGTGTTCGACGGCACCTACAGCGAATACCGCGCCGCGCGGCAAGCTGAAGCGCTCCAGGCAGCTGCCGAAAAAGCCGCCATCCTGACAAATAAAACCGAAAATACGCGCCCGCGAGGTGCAAACAACAGTGCAAATCGCAAACGCAAAGAGCGGATTCGAGTGATAGAAACCGAGATCACGATGCTCGAATCGCAAATTGCTGCCATCACGCGCCAGCTTGAGAATCCGCCGACCGACGCCGGCCAGGTGGTGCAGTTGGGGCGCGACTACCAGAACTTGCAGCGCAGTCTGGAAGCGCAGCTTAGCGATTGGGCTGAGCTGGCAGAAGAATAATAAAAAGTGGTTTATCTGGCAAGAATAAGCTATCAATTTCTATCCAATTCATAAAAAATTATGATACGATAGTGTCAAATGCCATTTAAAAGTGTTATAAATTAAGTAAACAACCGTTACAGGAATAAAAACATTAAGGAGGCTATGATGCACCCGGTCCGGCATATTCTGCAACTCAAAGGCGACTTTATTTGGACGATCTCGCCTGACGACACTGTTTTTGAAGCCCTGCGTCTGATGGCGACCAAAGGGGTCGGTGCACTGGTAGTGACCAAAGACGAAAAAATGGTCGGCATCATCAGCGAACGCGATTATGCCCGCAAGGTCATCCTGAAAGGCCGCACCTCCCGTGACACCCTGGTGAGCGAGATCATGACTTCGCAGGTCTTCACCATCCATCCCGACCAGACCATCGAAGAATGCATGGAATTGATGACCGATAAACGCGTGCGCCACCTCCCCGTAATCGAAAATGACAAATTGATCGGCGTGATCTCCATCGGCGATGTGCTGAAGAACATCATCTACCGCCAGCGGCAGATGATTAGCGAAATGGAAGACAAGGTGCGCGGCAAGATGCCCGAGGTGATCGAGCCGGCAGTGCCGCGGTTTGCGGGTTGGGGCAAAAAACCGGCAGATAAGCAACCTTGAAAACAAATTGGATCAAACAGACATGACCGGTAGCCGGTCATGTCTGTTTTTTTAATGCCAGCTTGCCGCCGGATATGGATAACTGAAGTGGAGTAAAATTATTCATTCCAAACGCACGGCATTTCCATTGGAGGTAGTTTCATGTCTGGTCCCCGCACCGTTCGCGCACCCCGCGGTACGCAGCTTACCTGTAAATCCTGGCTGACCGAAGCCGCTTACCGCATGATTCAAAATAATTTGGATCCCGAGGTGGCCGAACGCCCGTTGGACCTGGTGGTGTACGGCGGACGAGGACAGGCTGCCCGCAGTTGGGAGGCGTTTGACGCCATCCTGGAGACTCTGCGCAATTTGGAGGAGGACGAGACTTTGCTGGTGCAGTCCGGCAAGCCGGTGGCGGTTTTCAAGTCGCACCCGGATGCCCCGCGGGTGCTGATTGCCAACTCCAACCTGGTGCCGCACTGGGCCACCCAGCAGCATTTTGACGATCTGGCTGCGCGCGGACTGATCATGTACGGTCAAATGACCGCGGGCTCATGGATATACATCGGCACGCAGGGCATTTTGCAGGGCACCTACGAAACCCTGGCAGCCCTGGCAGCGCAAAAGGGTTGGCCTTCGCTCAAGGGGAAATTTGTGCTCACCGCCGGGCTGGGCGGCATGGGCGGCGCCCAACCGCTGGCGGTGACGATGAATGAAGGTGTTGGCCTGGTGGTGGAAGTTGATCCCGCTCGCGCCCGCCGCCGCCAGGAAATCGGCTACGTTGACGATGTGGTCGATACCCTGGAAGAAGCCATGACCCTGGTCGAGGATTACAAACAACGCGGCGTGCCGCGTTCGATCGGGCTGGTCGCCAATGCCGCCGATATTTACCCGGAGCTGGTGCTGCGCGGCGTGACGCCGGACGTGGTGACCGACCAGACGCCAGCCCATGATGTCCTGTTTTATGTCCCCGGTGGCCTGAGCGTGGCGGATGCGGATGTGCTGCGCACGCAGAATCCACAGGAATACGAGCGCCAATCGCTCCAGTCCATGGCGCGGCATGTGGAAGCCATGTTGGAGTTCCAACGCCGCGGCGCCGAGGTGTTCGATTACGGCAACAATTTGCGCCAGCGCGCCTTCGATACCGGCGTCAAGGATGCATTCAACTTCCCCGGCTTCGTCCCGGCCTACATTCGACCGCTGTTCTGCGAGGGCAAGGGTCCCTTCCGCTGGGTGGCACTCTCCGGCGACCCCGAGGATATCTACCGCACCGATGAAGCCGTGGCGGAACTGTTCCCCGAGGACGTGCACCTGCAGCGCTGGCTGAAGCTGGCGCGCGAACGGGTGCCTTTCCAGGGGCTGCCTTCGCGCATTTGCTGGCTGGGCTACGGCGAGCGCGTCAAAGCCGGGCTCAAATTCAACGAAATGGTTGCAAAGGGGATCGTCAAGGCTCCGATCGTGATCGGGCGCGACCACCTGGACTCGGGCTCGGTGGCCTCCCCCAACCGGGAGACCGAAGCCATGCGCGACGGTACCGATGCGGTTTCGGACTGGCCGATTTTGAACGCGCTGATCAACACCGCTGGCGGTGCGACCTGGGTGTCGTTCCACCACGGCGGCGGGGTGGGCATCGGTTACAGCCAACATGCCGGTATGGTCATCGTGGCAGACGGCACCCCGGCGGCTGCCCGCCGTCTGGAACGCGTGCTCACCAGCGACCCCGGCATGGGGGTGGTGCGTCACGCGGACGCCGGCTATCCGGAAGCAATCAAAACAGCCCACGAGCGCGGCATCCACATGCCGATGCTCAAGGATTGATCCACAGTGCGCAGCTGGCGAATTTTAGGGTTCGTGCTGGCAATTGCCCTCGGCCTGGCAGCCGGTTTGCTGGCGGGCTGGCTGCTCTTCCCGCCGGCGGCTCATGCGGCCGAACCCGAGAGCCTGCGCGCGGATTACAAAGCCGATATGGTGCTGATGACGGCTGAAATCTACAGCCTGGACGGCAACCTGGCAGCCGCCGACGCCCGCCTGCAGCCATTGGGAGTGCAAGATACGCTTCAGGCTGTGCAGCAGGCCATCATCACCGCCCAGGAGCTGGGTTACGAACAGGCGGACATGCAATTGCTGGCGCGCCTGTTTACCGGATTGCAGCGCTACACACCTGTTCCCCCGGAGCCGACGCCGTAATGGAAGACGATTATCTGGAACGCGACGAGCATCCGCGCCAGCCGCCCTGGTACCTGCTAACCGGTTTGCTGCTTGGCGTGGGGTTGGGCCTGCTGATTTCACTGGTCATCAGCCCGGTGACCTATAAAGACACCGCTCCCGCAGCACTGACCGAAGAATATAAAGCCGATTACCGGTTGAGCATTGCCCGGGCCTACCAGGCCAACCTGGACATCGAACGCGCGAGCCAGCGCATCGCCCTGCTGCAGGATGCCGCACCGCAGGAAAGCCTGGAGGCCCAGGCGCAGCAGGCTCTTTCCGCCGGCGACGAACAAGCCGCGCGCGACCTGGCCAGTCTGGCTTCTGCGTTGAGCGATCTGCGCGCAATTACACCCGAATCCACGCCAGTCGTGAGCAGCACCCAGGGGGCAGCGTCCACCGCGCCAGCAGCCGTCACCAGCCCGAGCCCAGCAGCGGAAGGCCCGTTCGTGATCGTCGACCGCCAGCCGGTTTGCGAGGCTGCGCAAACATCCGGCCTGCTGCAGATCGAAGTGCGTGGCAGCAGCGGTACGCCGGTGCCCGGCATCCAGATCAATGTGGCCTGGGATGGCGGTCTGGACACGTTCTTCACCGGCCTAAAACCGGCGGTCAGCGCGGGTTATGCTGATTTTCAAATGACGCCCGGAGTTTCGTACAGCCTGAGGGTGGGCGACGGCGGCGAGACCTTGAACGGGTTGAGCGCGCCGGAATGCACCGACAGTAATGGTAATACCTTTAGCGGCGGGTTATATTTGGTGTTTGGGAAGTAGGAAACGACCCCGTGTCGTTCCGTCCCACTAATTTTCCACTTTTTTTGGCGGGCAGACCGTGGCACGCACAACAAGGCGGGTGGGCAGCACCTGGTGAACCGGTTCGGGGTTGGATTCGATCAACTTCACCAGTTGGCTGGCGGCAATTTGCCCCTTTTCACGCGATGGTTGTGCCACCGTAGTCAGAGCCGGGTGAATCAGGCTGGCAAGTGTGATATCGTCGAAGCCGACAACCGAAAGGTCTTGCGGCACTTGTACCCCGGCAGCAGTGGCCGCTTTGATCACGCCGATAGCGATGATGTCGCTCATCGCGACGATTGCCGTCGGGTGACGGCGCAGTTTCCACAACGCCTGAAAGCCCTCCATGCCGCCGTTTTCGGTGCTGGTGCATTCCAGCAAGCGTACTGAGCGGCCGTTAATGCTCAATCCAAACTGTTGCAGCGCCTGCAAGTAGCCATGCATACGCGCACCAAGCGTGCCTACATATTCTTGATAGTGGCCCTGTTTGCCCGAGCGAATTGCCAGGATGGCGATCTGGCGGTGTCCGATGTCCAGCACATGCTGCATGGCCTGGCAGGCTCCACCCGCGTCGTCGATATTGACAGCCGGTACCCCTTCAATAGGGTCGCTGTCGACCGTAACGAAGGGAACGCCGCGCTGGCGCAGCACCACCATGGTGGCTTTGTATTCCTCCAGTCCAAGGGTGAGGAAGCCGTCCACTGCTGCATTGACAATGGCGCGGCGCATGCTGCCCTTCAATGGTGACACCAGCATCAGGGAAAGTCCCGAATGGGTGCACACCTCACCAATGCCTTCGAGGAATTCCGGAAAGAATGGGTTGCGCACGATTTCCGGTAGCGGCTGCGGCAGCAGGAGACCAATGGTGCCTGTATGACCGGTGGACATGCTGCGCGCCACCGGATCGGGCGAGTAACCCATTTCTTCTGCGATGGTTAGAATCTGTTGGGCGGTAGTTTCAGACAAGCGGCTGGGGTTGTTAAAAGCAAAAGATACCGCCGTTTTGGAAACGCCGGCTTTTTGAGCGATGTCCTTGATATTAACCCTGGCCATAGACTGATTATATATTAACGCTCTAATGGGATGAGCACCAAACCCTGCTGCGCTCCCACTTCAGGCAATACAAGCTGCCCGGCTCTGTTGACATAGCGCTGTTCACTCAGCACGTCGACCCACTCGCGGTCGGCCTCATTGGGCAGCGAAATGTGCAGCCCGTTGCGTGCATCGCGCGGGTTGGTGACGACAATGACCTGATCATTTCCCAGTCTGCGCTGGTAGGCATACACGCCATTGAAGGTCAGCAAGGGCTCATAGCTGCCGCGGCGCAGCGCTGGGTGAGTGTGGCGCAGCGCAATCAACTTTTGCAACGCCACACGGATGGTATTGTTCCATTTGCCCGGCTCCCATTCCATGCAGCGGCGGCAGTCGGGGTCATTTTCGCCGCGCATGCCGTTTTCGTCGCCGTAATAGATCATCGGCGCACCTACGCCGGTGAACTGGCAGATATAAGCCAAAACAGCGCGGGCGGGATTTTCGCGGCACAGAGTCAACAGGCGGGCAGTATCGTGACTTCCCAGCAAGTTTAACTGGGCGGGTGCAGCGGCGCCGTACTCCGCTTGCAGACGCCGGACATAATGGTCGAAATCCTCGGCATCCATTGCGTCGCGCGCGCAGTAATCCAGGACATAATCGCGGAAGGGATAGTTCATCACCGCGTCGCAGGTATCGCCCTGCAGCCAGTAAAGCGGGTCGCGCCAGGTCTCGGCAACAATGTAGGCATCCGTCCGGATGCCTTTGACAACCTGACGAAACTCGCGCCAGAAATCCAGCGGCACCTTCCAGGGAACGTCCAGTCGCCAGCCGTCCATGCCGGTTTCCTTGAGCCAGTACGCGGCTGCATCCAACAGATGACGGCGCACGGCAGGGCTGGCAAGGTTGAGTTTGGGTAAAAAACCGGCCCCGCCGCAGGTCTGATAATTGGGCGGGGTCTGTTCGATGGGCAGGTCACCTAGAATGAACCAATCGCGATATTGCGAAGCACTACCCTTCGCCATCACATCCTGAAAAGCCCAGAAACCATCGCCGCAATGATTGAAAACCGCGTCGAGGACGACGCGCATGCCGTTCGCGTGCGCGGCCTTCACCAGGCGCTTGAGCAACTCCAGGTCGCCAAAGGCCGGATCAACCTTGAAGTAATCGCTGGTGTCATACTTGTGGTTGGAGCGCGCCGCGAAGATGGGTGTGGTGTAAATAGCATTAATGCCCAGCTCACGCAGGTAAGGCAGGTGATCCAGGATGCCTTGCAGGTCGCCTCCCATGAAGGATAGCGGGGTAGGCGACGTGCCCCACGGCAGCACCCAGGCGGGATCGTTGCCGGGGTCACCATTGGCAAAGCGCTCGGGGAAGATCTGGTAAAAAACAGCGTCCTGTACCCAATCAGGGGCGTCGAAACGTTCGATCATGAGAGCGGTTATCCTTTCAACCCGGAACGAGTGAGGCCGGAAATGAAACTGCGCTGCGCTGCCAGAAAGAGGATGAGCGGCAGCAGCGTAGCGGTGACGGTGCCGGCCATCATGTAAGTCCATTCGGTTTGGTAGCGCCCGGCGAAGACCTGCAGCCCGAGTTGAATGGTGCGCATCTGCTCGCTGTTGGCCACCAGCAGCGGCCAGAGATAATCGTTCCAGGCAAACAGGAAGGCAAACAGACCCATCGTTACCACTGACGAGCTGTTGAGTGGCACCACCACCTTCCACAGCGCCTGCCAGTGCGAGCAGCCATCCAGCCGGGCAGCATCGAGGTAGTCGCGCGGGATCGAGATGAAGGCCTGACGCAGCAGGAAGATTGAAAAGGCATCCACCATGCGTGGCACAATCAGCGCCTGAAAGGTGTTGAACCACTGCAGATCACGGATGATCAGGTAAGAAGGGATGATAGTCGCCTGGAAGGGGATCATCATCGTCCCAAGAAAGAGCAAAAAGAGCAGGTTACGGCCGGGAAAACGCAAAAAAGCAAAAGCATAGGCGGCCAGACTGGCCAGCACCACGCGCGAGGCAATAATAGAGATTGCCACGATGGTGGTGTTGAGGTAATAACGCAGGAAAGGCGCCGCTTGCCAGGCCTTTAAGTAATTACCAAACTCGAATACGTTGGGAAAGAGATAGGGCGGCAAGCCAGTAGTGCCGCGCACCTTCAGCGATGTGGTGAACATCCATAAATAGGGTACCAGCACCACAAACGCCGCCGGGATCAGGATGAGCGCCAGGATCAGGGTGATGCGCACTTTACGCGGAGTGACCGGTTCGGCGCCAGGCCTGCGCAAGAGGTTCATTCTGCCTCCTCGGCCGAGCCAAAGCCAACAAAGCGCCATTGCATGAGCGTGAATACTGCCACCACCACAAACATCACCACCGAAATGGCTGCTCCATACCCGAGTTTGAATAATGAAAATGAATTCAAATACATGAACATGCCGATCACCTCGGTGGCGTCGTCCGGGCCGCCGCGGGTGAGCACCATCACCTGGTCAAATACCAGGAACGAATCGATTACACCCAGAATGATCAGCATGATGGTGGTGGAGCGCAGCAAGGGTACAGTGATGTGCAAAAAACGCTGCAATGCGTTCGCCCCATCGATTTCAGCGCTCTCGTAATATTCCTTGGATAACGATTGCAGTGCCGCCAGGTAAAGGATGAGCGTAAATCCCAGCCGCCGCCAAATGCCCAATGACATCACGGTTGGCAGCGCCCAGGTCTTATCCGCCAGCCAGTTCAGCCCATCGAGGCCGAGGGCGCGCAGCACCACATTGACCAGGCCAAAGCCGGGGTTGAACAGCAGAATCCACACCATGGCAGCCGCCACGGTGGGCGTGACCACCGGCAGAAAAAACATGCTGCGCCAGAAAGATTTGCCCAGCAGCATGCGGTTGTTGAGAAAAACGGCCAGCACCAGCCCGAGGAGGAGGCTTACCGCCGTCACCACAAGCGTGTATTCGGCAGTAACCTTCAATGAATTCCAAAAGCGCTCGCTCTGAAACAGCCTGATGAAATTATCCAGGCCAATAAAGGTCTTGGCGGGTGAAAGGTTATCCCACTTGAAGAAGCTCAAGCGAAAGACTCCGGCAATGGGGTAAAAATTGAAGACTCCCAGGATCACCAGCGACGGCAACAGGAACAGCAGCGCGGTAGGAATATCGCTGCGGCGCAGGCGGGTGAGCCAGTTATGGGAGTCTGTGGAACGAACCTGCATCAGTATCTTATCCTGCTACCAGTTTAAACGATCTGTGATTAAATGACGCTGGAACGATGAATGGTATTGCCGGCATTAAATGATCGGGGCGGCGGCTGGGGAGCCGCCGCCCCAGAAAAAACGCAAGTAGCAGATAGTTACTTCAGCGCTTCATTCACGGCCGCTTCGGCGGCTGCGAGCGCATCGGCAGGGGTAGCCTCTCCCAGGAGAGCTTTCTGAATTTCACGAGAGAAGGCGTCGGAGACGGCGAAATACTTGGGGGTGGCAGGGCGGGTATGTGCGCTGGCCATGCCCTCAACAAAGGGCAGCATGCGTGGTTCGGTCTCGTTGACCCAGGTGAGGTAATCAGCGTTTTCAGCTACTGACTGGCGCACCGGCAGGAAACCCGTCAACTGATCCCATTCCAATTGGACCTCTGTGCTGGTCAGGTATTTGATGAACTTCCAGGCTGCTTCCTTGTTGGGGGTAGCGTCGAACATGAAGATGTGCTCGCCGCCCACATTGCTGGCAGTTGCGCCGCCTTCGGGCGCAGGCACCGGGGCAATGCCCCACTGGAAGGGCGCATCCTTGCGGTAGCCGAACAGCCAGGAACCGTCAAGCTGCATGCAGGCCTTCTGGTCGCCAAACAGGCCCCACGGACCCGGCTGCGAGCCATTACCCTGCAGCATGTCGGCGACGTAGGTCAGAGCATTGAGGCCTTCGGGGGTATTGAAGGCAGCCGCGGTGTTATCTCCGTTGAGGAATTCGCCGCCGGCAGCCCACAGCCAGACCTGGAACTGCCAGGTTATGCCCTCGCCGGCAGGCTGGGTGTAGTATTCAAAACCGACCACGCCGTTGTCGGGATCCTGGCACTGCTCGGCCATAGCCTGCATTTCTTCCCAGGTGGCGGGAGCCTTTTCGGGATCGAGGCCGGCTTTGGTAAAGAGGTCCTTGTTCCAGATGAGCTGCATATTGTTGGTGCTCACCGGCAGGGCATAGCGCTTGCCGCCCATGATGTCATAGTTGGCCAACAACGGGTAGAAATCATCCACCTTGATATCGGCGTCCGCGGCCACCAAATCATCCAGCGGGGCGATGGCGCCGGTTTCAACCAACTGCGGGATGAGGATCAGATCCAGCGCAGCCACATCGGGGGTGGTGCCGCCGACGATAGCGGTCTGATAAAGGGTCATGATGTCGGCATAAGGCTGGAACACCGGTTCGACAACGATATCAGGGTTCTGTTCGTTGAAGCGGTTGATCAGATCCTTCATTACATCGGCATTGGTGCCTTCCCAGTTAAACCAGAAAGTCAGCTTAACAGGCTCGGCCGGCGGGACAGCGGTTGGCTGTTCTGCGGGTGGAGCTTGTGTGGCTTCAGAAACTGCGGTTGGCTCAGCCGGCGCGGCTGTCGGGGTGGCCGAAGGCGCGCAGGCAGCGAGAACGCCCGCCAGCATGGCAAAAACAACAAGCAGCGGGAGGTACTTGGGGATTCTCATAATATTCTCCTTACAGGTAGTTGAGAGATTGGACTTAAACCGGTTTAGTAAACCGGTTTAAGTATAGGACAAATCAAACGGAGAGTCAAGAGGGGAATTGTCAAAGGGAGCTGACCAGCGCAGATGGCTCTTTTAGGCGCTGCCCGTCAGGGCAAGCGCGCGGCCAAAGGTCCGCTATGCATCGGGTATAGATCTGTCACCTGCCCCTTCGACACCTCGATACCTCGGCAAGCTCGGTGCAGGCAAGCCCGGTGCTGGCAAGCTCAGGGAGCAGGCGGGTCATCGCACACGGCGTGCAACCATCACAAGGACTCGAACCTGGCGGAACGAATTTAATGTCCGCCGGACATCCATTTTTGATTAACAGGCGAGCAATGGTAGTATTGGAATAGGAAATTCGCCTTTTACCTGTTGGTAAAAGGTTCAATTCTCCTGGAGGGGCAAATTTAGCAGCCGCTGATCGAATTTGCCAAATAAAATAGAATCAGTCTTCGAGAATAAAGGTGACCTTCATCTCAACCCGGTACTCGGTGATTCGACCGCCATCATCGATCAAGACTTCTTGATTTTTGACCCAGGCGCCGGTGACATGCTTGAGCGTTTTGTGGGCGCGGGTAACCCCGGCTTTAATGGCTTCATCGAAGCTGAGTGGCGAAGAAGCTTTTAGTGTCACAATTTTTGAGACTGCCATCGGGACTCCTTTTAACTGGTTGAATAAAGATCGTATTGGTAAACAATCGATAAATTTTATTTTAGCGGACGAATTGTTAATTTACAAGGTCAACAATTAGCGCAGGGGAACCTGAGTAGATAACAATTTCGATTGGCCTGGCCGCGTGCAAAAACCGCAAGGACGCGAAGCTTGAACCTGGCGGAACAGGGATTATGCTCTTACAAGCTTACATTTTTATTGACCTTGAAACACTTAGTGTAAATTCCTAAATGTGCTTGTTTAAAACGACCCTCTGTTCGCTCTAATAAATTCCTCATACGACTTATTAAAGTCAAAAACAATAAAAACTCCATCTTTTTTCGGAGGTTCGGAAATTATAGTTATGAGTTTCTCCCACATATGTTCAAACACCATAGCCATTCCCCCCGCCATAAAACCCAATTCATATGGCTCTGGTACTACGCCTGGTGTCGAATGAATTGAAATATATTTGCCTATATCTTCATTGTTATTACCGATAATAAATCTTTGTCCAATTTCATCAATTGATTTGTTGAGTGTGCAGGCAAGTTCGTTTGATAAGGTTGAATAATTAATAATTGGCATCCATACTCCACCAAGTGAGAGAGCAATTTTTCCTCTGGTCCTCGGAGCAATTAATAACACGTACTTTGGGTTTAAAGGGATTGCCATACCAAGTTCTTTTAGGATTGGGTTCTGATAAGGTGTATAACCTAAATCATTTGTAATTAATTTGATTTCTTCTGCGACTTGTAAAACTGTCCATTTTGCTCCAATTATTGAGGAACGCAAGCGCTGACTCTCAAAAAGTCTAGCAAAATTAGTATTCTCGGGATCAATAACTTCTGCAAGTTTACCAATTTCAAATCTATCCTCAAAACGATCATTAAAATCTGGTCCTCTAACGAGAAGGCCTGTAACAAAATGAATTAATGTATCCGCCCATAATTCGCATGTTATGGTCCGATTGATTAATTGACTGATTGCTGTGTTTAATCTTGTTTCATAATATTCAAAGGTCCCATCAACCATTTCTGGATAAAAATTTTTGATTCTTATAATTTTTGATACTGGAGCCGTAAAAATGGACCCATTACGCTTATCACCTACCGATACAATCCTTTTACGTCTTTCTTCAAATGTGTCGGATGAAAAGTTCGCAAGAAATGTAGCTGGAATATAGTGTTGAAAAGACATTTTTTTTCAATAATGGCTTGATTAAATAATCAGTTTTGATTATTCTTTCTCGATCGCGCCGGTCTCAAGACCGAGCGCGCTGCTCGACCGCAGGTCTCGGGTGGTGGTCTTTACTTGACATTATAGAACGTAATTACTTTAAAACCATCAACCAGTACCTTAACAATTTAATCTCGCCATTACGCATCTGTTCAATGGGCTTTCCTCTTATCCTCCGTGCCTCCGTGGTTCATTTCAATTCACTTTTCCGTGATTTGCAAAGAAAATATTCGTTTCAATTCGTTTTTATTTTAAACAAGTATTATGCCAAAAACAGCCGCCTGTGGCGGGCCACGCTCCTGCGACCCCCGTCGGTGGGTCCAAAATCTCTATTTGTTTCATTGGTTTTTGAAAACGAATTTCGTGAAACTCGCGGAAAGCCAATCTTAGTGCGACCCCCTCCAACCTCCCCCAAAATCCTGGCGGATTTTAGGGGAGACAACGGCCCTTGCACGGTTAAAAGGTCGGAGTGATCGGTTAATGTCATGCTGAGCGTAGCGAAGCATCTAACTAAAACCCTAAAAATAGACCCTTCGCTTCGCTCCAGGGTGACAACCTTGTTAACGTAAATAGCTCCTCACCGCAGGAGCTCGAATACTATCCCCTGTGGGGGCGTCCACATCTGAATGATGTCATGCTGCCCGCACTCACAGAGCACCCTTCGGGTGGGGCACTCTGTGAGTGAGCGTAGCGAAGCATCTAGCTCGAAGCCAAAAGATAGACCCTTCGCTTCGCTCCAGGGCGACAACCTTGTTAACGTAAATAGCTCCTCACCGCAGGGGCTCGAATACCAGCTCCTGTGGGGTGTCCACATCTGAATGATGTCATGCTGCCCGCACTCACAGAGCACCCTTCGGGTGGGGCACTCTGTGAGTGCGGGCAGGGTGACAACCCCGTTAAAACAAATAGCTCCTCGTCGAGGACTCGAACCTCGAACCTAGCGGTTAACAGCCGCCCGCTCTGCCATTGAGCTAACGAGGAAGGCTTGCATATTATAATCTCGGGCTTCTATTTGTCAAGGACTGCCGATTCCGGCCATCAGCAGCACCGCGACGGCCACCACCGCCACCGGCAGCATGCCGTAGGCAATCACCTTGCCGACTACGCGGCCTTCCTCGTGGCTCAACCCGACGGTGCTGCAGCCGACGATCACCTTGGCCGGCGCCATGATGCTGCCGAGCGATCCGCCGGCGGTCTGCGCGCCCAGGATCAACGGCACGGGCAGCCCGAGCAGTTGGGCGGTGTTCATTTGCAGCACGGCAAACAGCACGTTCGAGTTATTATTCGACCCGGTAATAAAGGCGCCCAGCGCTCCGATGAACGGGCTGATCAGCGGATAGACCGGGCCAAACGCCAGGCTGAGTCCCTGGGCCAGCAGGTTGGTCATGCCGGCGTGCGTCATCATCACCGCCATGCCGACCATCGCTAAAATGCCCAGGCTGGAGTTGACCGCCCCGCGCGTCACCTTGCTCAAAATGCGGGCTTCAGCCCCGCGGGTGTACGAGCCGCTTTTCTTGTATATAAAGTAGGCCAGCAGCGAAGCATACAGCAGGATCGCTCCTGGGTGCCCAAAGATGTCGATCTGCCGGCCGGAACCGGCCTGTGTGACCCAGCCAAAGCGGGTGGCGAGTTCCGGGAAATCGAGGTTAAGCTGCACCGAGCTCATGATGCGCGATACTGGCGGAATCAGGTTGATGCCGAATGCCAGCACGACCAGGATCAAGTAGCCCGAGACCGCCAGCAGCAGCGACCGCGGCGATCTGCCGTTTTCCTGGCTCATTTCAGCCGTCAGTTCGTTTTGCGCTGCCGCGCGGCGGTAAAACGGCAGGCGCGTCAACGCCAGCCCAACCAGCAGGCCAACCATCGCTCCGCCGGTCGCGCCAAGCGTCCAAATGCCGTTGGTGACCAGCAGGTACTGGCTGACACTCATCACTGTACCCAGGATCAACACCGCCGGCAGGCCGCGCAGCAGCCCTTTCCAGCCGTCAGCCAGGAAAGCCACGATTGCGCCGCAAAAATAGCTGGAAATGCCGAGCAGAATGGCTGAATCCGACGCCAGCAGCTCGCCGGGCAGGTTGGTCACTGCCAGCAGCGTCTGGAACGAGGTCGCCAGCGAGCCAAAATTGACCGCCCAGCCGTGCCCCACCAGGGCCATCACCACCGCGGGTATCGGGCTGAAGCCCAGGCTGACCAGCAGCGGCGCCGCGACGGCAACCGGCACGCCAAAACCGCCCATGCCCTGCAAAAAGGAGGCAAACAGCCAACCCAGCAGCAGGCCTTGCATCATGCGGTCGGGCGTCAACGCGGTTAATGCGCGGCCGATGCTGGTCAACGCGCCGGCTTCCGCCGCTGTATGGAACAGCAGCAGCGCCATCCAGATGATGTAGAGCACGTCCAGGCTGAGCAGCACGGCTTTGACCTGGGCATACGCCAGTAACTGCGGCCCTGCGCCGAAAAAGACTGCCGCCACGAGCAACGCGGTAAACCAGCCGACCGCTCCGGCGCGGCTGCCGCCCCAGCGCAGTCCAAGCATTAGCGCCAGTACCGTCAGTACGGGCAGGAAGGCGAGGATCCAGGTGAAGAAGGTCAGTTGCATGGGCGTGGTCGGTGAAGGTTTTCCCCAGGGAGGTCGCTGTGATTATACATCACCCGGGATCAGTCCCTTGAGTTGATTTTCAATACGGCAGGAAGGCTTAAAATGCGAAAATCTCCCAAAATTTTCTTATAATTTTTTAATGGAAAATTTACGGAATCCGTGCTATCATTATTCCATCAATCGCCTGGGTGCCCCCCTCACCCCGGCGGTTGATATTTTAAGGCGGAAAAATTTGTCATCGCGAGTGAACGCAGTGAGCGTGGCGATCTGCGCCAATCATTCAAGCCGTTGCGCCTTAGGGCAGCCGTCCTTATGTTCGGCGCAGATTGCTTCGACCTCTCCGAGGCCATCCGATAGATTTTGGTGCGAGGCACTTCAAAAGTGCCTCGCACCTGCTTTTGACCTGTCTGTTATGACCCCCAGATCAGGTGCAGCGCTCCTTAATTCGTGGTCGATTAGCTTCACTGTAAACCCAGGAGCAATGCACCCTGGAAATGACTACAAGGTGAACCTGTCTTGAAATACGCCGGTGTTTCACGCATTCAAAAGTAAACATATTTCACCGCGGAGATACGGAGAAAAGAATTTAATCCGAATTATGGATCAGAATACGAAGGGCGATTAGGTCGCAAAGATCGTCAAGGAAATGTAGGGCGAACTTTCAGTTCGCCACGCAGCCTTCAGTTTGCGCTACAAAAATATTGGATATTCTCCGGAATGATGGGTTTTCTCATCTCCATACCCTGAATCGCCTGGACTGGGAGCGCAAGGAAATGTAGGGCGAACTTTCAGTTCGCCACGCAAACTGGAAGTTTGCGCTACAACGCTTTCCTGTGTCTCCGGTGCGAAATTTTTTCGTCGAAATAAGCTACAATAGCTGCGATGACCTGGCCAATTCTTGGACACCAATGGGCAGCCGACCTGCTGGCGAACCATATCGCGCATAACAGCGTGCGGCATGCCTATCTGTTCTGCGGCCCTGCCGGCGTTGGCCGGCGGACACTGGCGCTGCGGTTTGTGCAGGCGTTGAACTGCCTGCAGCCGCCTGCGCCCGGCCAGGCGTGCGGCGCGTGCCGCATGTGCGAGCAGACCTGGCGTCAGGAGCAACCAGATCTGAACATCATCCAGGTTGCCGAAGACGCCCAGACCATCAAGATCGAACAGGTGCGTGAACTGCAACGCAGCCTGGCTCTATCGCCTTACCAGGCACGCTACCGCACCGCCCTATTTTTGGGCTTCGAAAAAGCCACGCCTGGCGCGCAAAACGCGCTGCTCAAGACGCTGGAGGAAGCCCCGGAAAAAGCCATCCTGCTGCTCACGGCCGACTCACCGGACAATTTGCTGCCAACCATCACCTCACGCTGCGAAGTGCTGCGCCTGCGCCCCATGAAGGTCGAACATCTGGCGGAATCCCTGGTCATCAACCAGCGCCTGTCGGCTCAGGAAGCGACTCTGCTGGCACATATTGCGGCGGGACGCCCGGGATTAGCGCTCAGCCTGATCGACAATCAAACTGCCCGCGACGAACGGACATTCTGGCTGGATAATTTACACATTGCCTTGAGCGGGGGGATTATCGAACGTTTCAACCTGGCTGAGCGTCTGACCAAAGACAAAAACCGGCTGCGTGCCGGGATGCGCACCTGGCTGACGTACTGGCGCGATCTGATGCTGGTGACCGCCCGCGCCAACGCTCCCCTTACCAACCTGGATTATGCGGAACCGCTGGAAACTGTCGCCGCGCAGATCGATTTTGACACCGCCCGGCGCAGCGCTTCCGCTTTGGAAGCAGCGTTGGATGACATCGATCTAAATGTAAACCCGCGGTTGCTGGTCGAGGTGGCACTGCTGGACTGGCCAAGAATCACGGCCGTCGGTTTACCAGCCAAACTCCCAGCAGAATAATCGCGCCGCCGGCCAGGGCCACCAGGTAAACCGGTTCGGCCAATAAAAATCCAGCCACCACCACGGTCACCAACGGTTCAATATAGAGAAACACACCAACGTGCGCCGATGGCAGCACCTGGAGCGCGTCGTACCAGAAAATGTAAGCCAGACCGGAGCAGGCAATGCCCAGGTAAGCCACCGCCGCCCAGCCGTTGACCGTCAAATTGGCCAGGTCAGCAAAGCCTGGACCGGCAGCAAACAGCACGGTAGTGAACAGCCAGCCAAACGCCATTACATACAGCATCATCAACGCCGCCGGGTAGCGCCGCAGTCCATTGCGCGACAACGCGGAGAAAACGGCCCAATTCGGCGAACTGATCAGCATCAGCAGGTCACCGCGGGTACCAAATTGACCCAGTGACAGGGATTGCAGATCGCCTTTGGTTACCACCATCAGCACCCCAAAGGCGGCGATAAAAATACCCGCCACCCGCAGCAGACTCAGCGTCTCCTTGAAGAATATCCAGCCCAGCAGCGCCATGAAGATAGGCGTCGAAGCCACAATCCAGGCCGAAGTGGTGGCTTGCGCGGTTATCAGCCCGGTGGATTGCAGCCACTGGTGCCAGGTGATGCCCAGCGCGCCGATCAGGGCAAAATAGCCCAGGTCGCGAACCGGCGGCAGCCTGAACTGCCGGCGCCGGATAACCGCAGCGCCCAGTACCAACACGCCGATGCCAAAGCGCACCCAGACGATCGTTACAGGCTGGGCATCGCGCAAAGCGATCTTGGTTCCAACAAATGAGGCGCCCCAAAAGATCACCGCCAGCAGGATTTTCACGATGACGCCAAGGTTAGACCGTTTCAACGCATGCCTCTTTGGGGATCGGACTACGAACTAATGCACTGCCAGTAAAATTTCATCCAACTGGGCGGTGGTTGGTAGTACCAAGTCGGCGCCCGCCCGGCGCAGTTCGCGCTCCGAGCCAAAACCGCACAACACGCCTACGGTCTGCGCGCCAGCCGCCTTGCCCGCGCGAATATCCACTGTGGTATCCCCGACCATCAAACAGCGCTCGGCCGGCACACCCAATCGACCGGCTACCCAATAAATGGGGTCGGGGAACGGCTTGGTATGAGAGCTGGTCAGGGCAGTAGCAACCGCCGCAAACGAAGCGTGCAGGTTGTGCTGTTCAAGAAACTGCAGGGTGGTCCGCTCGCCGCGGGCGCTGACGATCGCCAGGGGGTAGCGTTCCTGCAGGGCAGCCACCATGTGCGCGATGCCAGGGATAACCGGCAGGGGTTTTGCTTTTTCATGGTTACGGCGAGACACGGCACTGAGCAACCGCCCAGCTTCATCGTCCAGATGCAGGCGGTCGAGTAGTTCGTAACCCCAGTTGCCCGGCGTCTCCAGTCCCATTACCAGCCAGCGCGCAGTGCGCAGGGTTTGTTTGCCCGGCAATATAAAGCGCAGGGGGATTAAGGTGCGCTGTAACCGATGCACCCACAGCTCATCGGTGTCGCTCAACGTGCCGTCCACGTCGAAGCAGATGGCAGCGATGCGGGGGATATCCAGCGCCACTTTAGCGCGCTCCGACGGAATCGGAGGCTAACAGCGCCTGCACCAGCAATTGGACGTCCGCGCCGGTAGGCGCAATGACCCAGAGGGTTTCTGGGCCCGAGCGAATGAAGACGGATGCGCCGTCGCCGGCTGAATCCCAGTTCAATTCGTCTGCGCCAGAGGTTTGGGCGGGATTGCCCCAGCTTGCTGTTCCATAAGCCTTGAAGGCGTCGTAGAATTCCTGCGCCTCACCCTCCGAATCCCAGACTGTGGAAAGGATCACGACCGGCTGCCCTGCGGCTTCGTCCCAGTAAACCGCATACGCATCGCCACCCCAACCCTCCGTAGCCAGCGCCGCCTGGTCATCGGGGATAAGAGCTGCTTGCTGGATGCCGCGCGCCAGGATCAAATAGGTGTACCATTCCCCCATCACGCCGCGGTCCAGTTCGCGCAGTTCACGCCCGAGCGTATTGGTCAAATCGGGCAGGTCCACCGGGATTGGGCGATCATCCGGATAGCGCGCAGGGTGCAAGATTTGTTCGGTCGATACCGGCGGGTCGTCGTAGGCATCATCGATGCGGGCAAAACCACCTTCCTCGAACAGCGCCAGCACAAAATCGACGCCCTGGCGGTATGGGAAGACAAAGTCTTCCTGCAAAAAGGCTGGCGCGGCGTCAAAGACCGACAGGTCATTGTTCTGATAATATTCGTCGATCTCTTTACGATCCTTATCGGTGCCATACAGGTACAGCCAGGACTGTTCGGTAAGCGAGGCATCACCTTCGATCAATGCCTGAATGGCAGCGCAATACTCGCTGTCTGTTTTGCAATAATCCTCGTTGTAATTCATGCCGTCGCGTACGTCATGGTTGTAATCCTGCAAGGCATGCGTGAATTCGTGAGAGTAGGTCGAGCGCTGCGGTCCGCTGAAACCCTTGTCGAGCACAACGAACATTTCATCCGTTTCCAGGTCGTAATAACCGGCTATCTGTTCAGTGTACAGGTCAAGGTAAAGCGCGTATAGGTCGAAATCCGGTTCGAGCAACCCAAACGCCGCCAGAACCCGGACATCGTCCTCCACCTCTTGCGGATGGTAATCTTTGAAGAAATCCGATTCCACCTGCTGGCGTAGTTGGTCAACGGTCAACAGCGCCCTGTTGATGGTTGGAGGAAGCGCCAGCGAGCGGATACTGGCAACCTGTTCCTGAATCCGGTCCATCTGGCGGGCAATGCCCTGCGGCAGTTCCTTCTCGCCTTGCCCACTGGGGGTGGCAGTGATCGGCAGTGGGCTGGGAATTGGGGTGGCCGGCGGCGGTGTGGGGGTAACCGTTGGCGGGGAAGAGGTGGGCGTGGCAGTGAGGAAAAGACTGTTCAGGCTGTCGCCGGCCAGGAGAAACACACCGCCGGATACTGCCAGAATGACTGCCAGGCACAAACAAGCGACCGCCAGGATAATGACCATAGAGAGGACGATGCGATTGTTATTCATTTTTAGGGGGTTCCATATTGGACAATTAAACCACAATTTAGCCTGTGCGGTTCGTTTCCGTGTGATGCGCCTTGGTGCGGGCGTAAATACCGGCTTGAGGGAAACCTATAGCATTAAGGGAAGCGCCCATTACCAGGTTGCCCGATGCGGTTTTGCCCCTCACCGCCTACCCCGCTCCCCGGAATTGGTTTGATCTTCGCAGCCGACGAAACCATTCGGGAGCGGGGGTTTAATGAATTTCGCGTGTTTTTGCGCCGTTATGACGCAAAAACACGCGATTAAGAATATTTTATTTGCGAACAATGGGTACTCGGCCTTACCGTTTTGGCTCGAACGCACCAACACCGATGCCAGATTATTTTTCGATGTGGTCACACGTTCGCTAATTGCCTTGCAGGTTAAACCTACCCTACCGGTCGGTCTCTGGCAAAGGTGCTATTAGCGTGGCACTGGACAAACTAAAGTTTGTCCTACTGCCCAATCAATTCGAGCGGACGAAGTCCAACGCGTATTGGGCGTCGAAGTAACCCGGATGCGCCTCGAGTGCTGCCAGAAAATCTTCAGTGGCTTTCAATTTATCGCCGGAGCGGTAAAGTGCCCAGCCGTGCCAGAGTAAGGCTTCCTCTGAATTAGGCGTGATTTTCAACGCATACTCGGTGAGTTCCAGCAAATCTTCGATGCGGTTGGTGTTGAAATAAGCAAAAAACGGGCCAAACTGGTAACGCAGCATGCGCTGCGGCAGTCCGCGCGAGCGAGCCTCGTCATACGCCTGGGCAGCTTCGGAATAGCGGTCAAAATACACCAGGTTCGAGCCAAGGTTGAACCAAGAAAACGGATTTCTTGGATCCTTTTCAGTCTCCTGGCGGGCCGTTTCCAGCGCCTGGCGGCGGTTGGCTGCTTCATCCCAGTTTTCACCCAGAATGGAGCGGATGGCCTGTTCCTGCTCGGGTTTGTAGGCGTAAAAGAACACCCGGTTGAATATCTGCCAGCGCTTATCCAGGTCGGTGTAGCTAACCACCAGGTCTTGGCCAACAAACGAGTCCTGAGTAGTAAAGACCTGCCGGCTGTCATCATAGGCAGTAATGAGCAGGTAGTGCCCCGACCAGCGGTCGTCGTTGGGCCAATAGCTCTCCGCCATGGTAAAACCTTCTTCGATCATCACCGGCAGGCCGGCAGCGATGAAAGCTTTGAGCGTCTCGACCGTACCGCCAACCCGAAAGCCGGTGGTCAGCCAGTTTACATTTTGCAGGGTAAAGGCAAACAGTTCGTCAATGTTGACATTGCGATCCTGTGGAATAGGTTTGATCTGGTCGGATATAACGTACTGGTCGCCTTCCCAGCCGTACATGCGCAAAAACATGGTCAGGGTAGCCGGGCCGCAATTGTTCATATCCTGCTTCTCATAGGCTGGGGAAACCAGTTTGGCAGCCCCCGGCAGCGGCGTTGGCGTCAGCGTGGGGGTAGGAGATATTTCCGGCGTTGCCGTTGGGGTAGCCGGATCCGGCGTTTCCGTAGGACGCGGGGTGGGCGTGGCGGCATCCGCAGCAGCCTGTACCCTACGCGGAGCAGGCATGGATTCCACCGGGTTGACGATGCCGCGGAGGTAGGCTTCGGCGATTTCGACCCGCCAGGCCAGGCGCGACTTAATGCCTGGAGTCTGGGCAGCCAGCAATCCGGCGACCACTAAAAAGAGAGCTAAAATCGGGACAAGGATTCGCCATCGTTTTTTGGCGCGATAAGCAGAACTATATTTCATCACAAGATTCGATCCATATTTCACTGCCCTGACAAGGGCAAAGGTATTTTGCGGTTGAAACCAGCAGGGTCAGGGGGCGGCCTGAACGATATCGTCGTGGCTGAGGAGGCGAATGCTGGTAAGCGGCCAGTAGATAACCACCGCCCGCCCAACCACAGATTCTTGCGGCACAAAACCCCAGACATGGGAATCAGACGACCGGTTGCGGTTGTCGCCCAGCACGAACAACATATCCTGAGGAACCTGCCACGACCCATCATAGGCCGGCAGGGAAGCAAGATAGGGTTCGTTGATCACCTGGTCGTTAATGGTCACCTGACCGGATTGAATGGTTACCGTATCGCCCGGCAACCCGATCACGCGTTTAATGTAATCTTCGGGCGGCTCGGTGTTATGGTGAAAAACAATGATGTCGCCCCGGTGGGGTTCGTCAAATTGATACGCCAGTTTATAGACTACCAACAGTTCGCCTTCATATAAGGTGGGCTGCATACTGATATTTTCAACCCGCACCCGGTCGGTCACCGCGCTGATGGCAAAGTACAACACAAACGCCAACAGGATGGTCTTAATGGCTTCGGAAAGCAGTTCGCTAAAAGTATTTTTCGGAGCCGTTTCAGGTTGTTCAACTGTTTCAACCGCAGTGGGTTTGATCTCGGGGTAGTCTTCCATCATAGTAAGGCGCATCTTATCACAAATTAGACCGGATGGCGAGTACTGAGTAGCTGAACAATTGGATGGCTATAAGTAATGAAATGATGACTCAAACATGCTACAATAAATTACCAAGTAGGGAGGTTATCGTTTCGCAGAATTGCTTCCGCGTCATTGCCGGCAAATCTGCACCGGGGGACGATCCAACTTAATAACCGCGTCTTTCATAACCAGGAGGGTAGGAAATAATGAAACCATCGCTTCGTATCTGGAATGTAGTGATTGCCGCTTTACTGGTGCTTGGCACTGCACTGGCTGTACCCGGCCAGGCTGCGGTGCAGGCGGCGGGTCCGAATGAATTGTTTTTCTCGGAATACATTGAAGGCTCCAGCAACAACAAAGCGCTGGAGATTTATAACGGTACCGGCGCGGCAATCAACCTGGCGACGAACGCCTATAACGTGCAAATGTATTTCAATGGCAGTTCTACCGCCGGATTAACCATCAACCTGACCGGCACGGTTGCGGATGGCGATGTGTATGTACTTGGCCAATCCAGTGCGAATGCGACCATTCTGGCGCAGGCTGACCAGACCAACAGCTCCGGCTGGTTTAATGGTAACGATGCCGTCGTACTTCGCAAAGGGTCAACGGTCATAGATGTCATCGGCCAAATCGGGTTCAATCCAGGAACGGAATGGGGTTCGGGTCTCCTCAGCACCGCCGACAATACCTTGAGACGAAAAGCGTCAGTTTCAGCTGGAGACACAAACGGGAGTGATGCCTTTGATCCTACCGAGGAATGGGAAGGCTATGCGACGGATATTTTCGATGGCCTAGGAGCGCATGTTTTTGGCGAACAAGCACCAATAGTTTTCTCGACATCCCCGGCAAATAATGCTAGCAATGTCGCTGTCAACTCCGATCTGACCATCACCTTTAGTGAACCGGTCAATGTCACCGGAGATTGGTTTACACTCAATTGCAATATCACAGGAAGCCATTCTGCCGCGGTTAACGGTGGACCGATAACGTTTACCCTTAACCCAGATGCTGATTTCAGTAATGAAATATGTGAGTTAACAATTGTGGCTGCGAATGTTACAGACCTAGATAGTGAGGATCCTCCTGACGCTATGGTGTCAGACTTCATAACGGATTTTCTTGCCATTGACACCGCTACTGCTTGTTCCATTGAAAACTTCACCAAAGTTTTTGAAGTACAAGGAACAGAAGAATTATTGGCTGTTCCAGGATTGGTTTTTACGCGTGGTGTCGTCATTGGTGATTACGAAGGAACCTCACCAACCTTGCGTGGTTTCTATATGCAAGACCAATGGGGTGACGGTGACCCAACTACATCAGATGGCATTTTCGTGTTCAATGGGAACAATAACTCTGTCAACAACGGAGATGTTGTATCAGTTACCGGCTTTGCTGCTGAATTCCAGGGGCAGACTCAGATAACCGCTGGGACTGTAGTTGTCTGCGGTACAGGCACGGTCGAACCGACAGACGTGTTCTTCCCTGTCCCCAATACTACCTTCCTTGAGCAATACGAAGGCATGCTGGTGCGGTTACCTCAGACCATGTATGTTACCGAGCACTTCCAACTGGGACGCTTTGGCCAGGTGGTGCTTTCGGCCGATGCCCGCCTGCAACAGCCGACCAATGTAGTCGCTCCGGGCGCTGACGCCAACGCCTTGCAGGCCGCCAATAACCTCAATAAAATCATCCTGGATGACGCATCGCAGGCTCAGAATCCAGACCCCATCCTGTTCGCCCGCGGCGGGTTGCCGCTTTCCGCTAGCAATACGCTGCGCGGCGGCGACACCGCTACCGACATCATTGGGGTTTTGAATTACACCTGGGCAGGTAATTCCGCCAGCGGCAACGCGTACCGCGTTCGCCCGATCAATGCACTTAATGGGTACGTCAACTTCGAAGCGGTAAACCCGCGGCCGGCACCACCTATTGATGTCGGCGGCACCCTCGAAGCTGGCGCGCTTAACCTGCTCAACTACTTCAATACCTTTGACGGCTTTCCGGACAGGGTTGACAACTGCACATTCGGTGTTGGCGGGGCCCCCGCCGACTGCCGCGGCGCGGATACCCAGGCTGAGTTTGACCGCCAGTGGCCAAAAACCGTGGCTGCAATCCTTGGCATGAATGTGGATGTGCTGGGGATCGTCGAAATCGAAAACGACGGTTACGGTTCGAACAGTGCCATCCAACATCTGGTGGATCAACTCAATGCTGCCGCCGGTGCAGGTACGTACGCCTTTATCGACGTGGATGCCGCTACCGGGCAGGTAAATGCCCTTGGCACGGATGCCATCAAGGTTGGGTTAATTTACAAGCCCGCCATGGTCACCCCGGTGGGAGTCACCGCAGCCCTCAACAGTGAAGCCTTCGTCAACGGCGGCGATAGTGCGCCGCGCACTCGCCCGGCGCTGGCGCAGACCTTCCAACAGAACGCTAACGGAGCACGGTTCACCGCGGTGGTCAACCACTTCAAGAGCAAGGGCAGCGCCTGTGACGCCCCGGATGCGTTTGATGGTCAGGGCAACTGCAACCTTGTGCGTGTCAATGCCGCTGTGGAACTGGCCAACTGGCTGGCCAGCGACCCGACCCTCACCAGTGAATCGGATATCCTCATCCTTGGCGATTTGAATTCCTACGCCATGGAAGATCCAATCACCACGTTGAAAAATGCCGGTTATACCAACCTGCTTGACCTGTTCCTCGGACCCACTGCTTACTCCTACGTGTTCGACGGGCAGTGGGGCTACCTGGATCACGCGTTGGCTACCGGTTCGCTGGTACCCCAGGTGACCGGCATCAGCGGATTCCACATCAACGCCGACGAGCCAAGTGTGCTGGACTACAACACCGATTTCAAAACGCCCAACCTGCAAAACAGCCTTTACGCGCCAGATATGTTCCGCGTATCGGACCATGATCCGGTGATCGTAGGGCTGGATCTGCAAAACTCGCCTTATCCGTCCGATCTTGGATTTGTAAATGGAAGTGGATGGGTGTCGGCACCTGAAGGCTCCTATCTTGGCAATCCTGCCTGGTCTGGCAAAGCTCAGTTTGCGATCGATGTCAAATACCATAAAGATGCCGTTGTGCCTGAAGGGTCATTCGTCCTTGTTCTGGAAAAAGCCGGGTTTGAATTCTTCAGCACGAATGTCGAATGGCTGACAGTCAGTCAGGACGGCCAATATGCTGTCTTTACCGGCTTCGGCGCCGCTAACACAATCGATGGGTTCCGTTACATCGTCTGGCTGCAGGTCGGCAAACCCGACTATATCCGCTTCCAGATTTGGGACGGAACGCAGCTGGTCTTCGACAACGGTCCGCTGCAGCGCCTGTCGGGCAACATCAGTATTCACCAGTAAGGCAAGCAACAGCCTTTCCATACAAAATTGCGCCGGGCGAACCGGCGCGATTTTGTATTTGAATAATGTGTCGGGCTTGCAGGAGTAGAGCGAACTTTAGTTCGCTTGCGCAAACTGAAGTTTGCGCTACATTAGCAGGCGCTGCTCGCTGCTACGACGACCCCCTCCCGGCCTTACCCTCACTTGCGAGTGCCCAGCTGAACCCAATTTGCAACCACGCGAAGGCTTCATTTGGCCAGGCCGATCTGGTAAAGCTTGGGGTTTTTAAATGGAATCAAGGCCATGATCACCGCGTGTTCATAATATTGCGCCCGGTCGATACCATCGCCGGTCAACAGGCCAATGGCGCCATTGGCCTGCTTCGAGTTGCTACGCCCAAAGTAGATATCGTCGGCTTCACCCAGTTCGATTCCCTGGCGCACCAGATCCGCAATTACCTTTGGCAGGTAAAACGATCCGGTACGGCCCTTGCCAACCCCGCGAGGCGAGAGCACCACCACCCAGGCATAGGCCTGCATGTCATTACCGTCATCCTCGGTGCCGCCTTCGACGCCAACCCAGTAATCCGCCTCCGGTGTCAGATTGCGGGCCGCTTCAGCGCGGTTTTGCGCGCCGCGCAGCATCTCCGCGCTCCCCTCGGGCTGGGCGCTGACCCCGGAAGGCACGCCCACCGCTTCAAGGTTATAGGCGACCTGCGGAAACATTTTTTCGAAACCCATGCGGACGCATTGGATTTTTACCGGATTACGGGATCCCACTACGATTTGAACCGGGTTATTCACTGGATACACCTTTCTTTGGCAGGGTTTGGGTTGAAATGAACGGCCTTTCGGATAATAATCAGTCGGGCAAGCCGGCCTCAGGGTTTGACCGCGCGGGTGGCAATATAGGTCGGCAGGGTCTTGCCCAACACGGATGTGGGGTCGAGATCCTCGTACAGCCCGGTCAGAACAAAACCGGCCGCCAACTGACCGCCAATCTGCTCGTCCAGCGAATGGCTCCATTCGTACGGCAGTCCCTCGTCTTCCAACTTGCGCAGTTGGTCGGGTGACAGGTCGTTTACATCAGCGTAGGGAAGCTTCTTGGTAACCACAAGCTCTCCCTGATCAAGTTTATCGAAATCGAACAGGTAAAGCACCGGGTTGTTAAATCCTGCCAGCAACACCCCGCCCTTACGCAGCACGCGAAACGCCCCGCGCCACACCGGCAGCACATCCGGGATGAAGACATTCGAGACCGGGTGAAAAATGAGATCGAAATGATCATCCGGGAACAGCGACAGGTCACGCATGTCCCCCAGAACCGTGACCAGATCCAGCCCGTCGCGTTCAGCCACTTTTCGATCATTCGCCAGTTGGGCCGGAGAGTTATCGAAGACGGTCACATGCGCGCCGGCAGCCGCCAACAGCGGGCCCTGCTGCCCACCGCCTGACGCCAAGCACAACACTTCTGCGCCAACCAGGGGTGGATACCATTCCCGCGGCACTGGGATAGTTGGGGTGAGCACCAGACTCCAATCGCCGCGTCGGGCAGCTTTAACCTGCTCGGCGGAAACCGGTTGGGTCCAGGGGTTTCCCTTAGCGACCTGGCCATCCCAGGCCTTGCGATTGTATTGACTGTAAGCGTCCAATGACGTTCATCCTTCCGGGAAAGAGGGAAAAGGTGGAGTGAGGCTTCAAAATCACCGTTGTTATTTTACTCTGCTATAAAATACTTATTGAACCGGAATCGCCAAGGAACATAATGCAAGCCAACAAGCCGATAATTCGATTAGCAGCCATCACCGCCTGGATGTTGTTCGTCCTGGTCGGATATTACTATTTCCATAAGCCCGTTTCACCAGACGCCCTGGCAGCGCCATTGACAGCCGTGTTCGACGTCCTGCTGATGGCGCTGGTGCTGGCATTGGCTGGTGGCATAGGCGCCCGGCTGCTAAAGGCATCGAATTTTTCGCCCCTCGAGCAAACCACGATCCACGGGGCGCTTGGTTTAGGTGTGCTTAGCCTGATCTGGATGGTCTTCGGCTGGTTGCATTTGTTTGCAACCTGGGTCGCCTGGCTGCTGCTTGGAATCGGGCTTGTCATTTTGTGGCGCGAAGCCCTGGAATGGTTGAAAAACCTGTCCGCAATTGGCGAAACGTTCCGCCGCTCAGCCAGGCTGGAACGAATCATCGCCATCCTTTGCCTTGTCCTGGTAGGTTACCAACTGCTGGTTGCGCTGGCACCGCCAGTCGGCTGGGATGCGCTCACCTACCATTTACAGCTCCCCCGCCTCTATCTGGAGGCCGGTTATCTCTATCATGTTCCAGAAAACATGTATTCCGGGCATTTTCAACTGGCAGAAATGATCTATACCCTGGCGATGGCGCTGCACCGGCCGGAGACCGCCGGGGTGCTGGGCTGGGCAGCCGGAATTTTAGTTCTGCCGGGGTTAATGGGAGCAGTTAGGCGATTGGTGGGAACTGCCAATTCAGAAGCCAGGGGAATTTCGGCTGGATGGGTTGCTGTCTTTGCCTTGCTAGCTGGCGAAACCTTTCGCGTCCTGTTAGGCTTTTCCGCCACGGACCAATTTTCGGCTCTCTTTGGCAGCGCTGTTCTCATTCTGCTCATCGAATGGATGCAAACCCGGCAGGTGCGCTGGTTCTACCTGGCCTGTCTGTTTAGTGGTTTTGCAATTGCGGTCAAATTAACCGGCGGCGTCCTGCTGGCCGGGATCATTCTGGTTGCGCTCTTTTACGCCAGACGAGAGCGCCTTCGATTTTCCAAAATAGTAATGGGCGTCCTCATCGCGCTCCTGCCAGTACTGCCCTGGCTGATCAAAAATGGGATTGCCACCGGGAATGCTATTTATCCATATTCAATCTGGATGACGTTTTTCCAGACAGGTCCGTTGGGAAGCCCGACCGCGCTGAATGTCAACAGCGGTTGGTTGGAGCGAATTTTCCTGCCCGTCTCCTTGACCTGGGTCGGTTACGATAAAGGTGGGCTGTTTGGTACCGACATCGGGCCATTAATCCTGCTGCTGGCGCTCCCGGGAGCGGTTGCGCTGTGGCATGACCACCGGATCAGGGCCGCCGTACTCGCGTTGATCCCGGCTGGCCTGGCGCTTTTTGGCGGCGGGTTCTTTGCCAGTCATTTACAGCAACCGCGCCTGTACTTCAGCGTTCTGGCATTTTCAGGCCTGCTGGCAGGCGTGGGATGGGATTGGCTGCAATCCAAAGTGCTGGCCGGAGTACGCGTCCGGCGGTTGATGGGGGCGGCAATCTTACTGGTTGGCAGTTTGATTTTGATCAGCGACACCATTTCCCTGACCGCCAGTAATCCGCTGGGCGTTGCGCTCGGCGTCAACTCAAAAGAAAATTACCGTTTGACGAACCTGGGCTACCATGAGCTGGCCATGCGATCGATCCATGACCTTCCGTCCAATTCGCGGGTTCTCATGCTGTGGGAGCCAAAAGCATTTTACGCCCCGCTCACGACTGAGCCCGATACCTGGATCATCCGGTTCAAGACGGACTGGCAAAGGTTAAAATCCGCTGACCGGGTTCTGGATGACTGGAGAACCAGAGGCTATACTCACGTGCTGGTCCATCAAGCAGGGGTCGAGTTGGTTCAGGCAACCGATGCGGATTACACGCCGGAGATATGGCAAGGGCTGCAGGAAACCCTTGCCCGATTGAGGCTGGTGAAATCGCTGGATCATATCTACCTGCTGTACGAATTACCATGAACCGGAAGGCCTGTTTACTTTCTTCCGTTACGCCTGAGAACGGAGGTTGTTGTTAAACTGCTGTTGTTAAACTGCTGGCTCGATCCTGTTAGCTCGATCCTGTTAGCCCGATCCTGTTAGCCCGATCCTGTTAGCCCGATCCTGTTAGCCCAAAGTTAAAATGTCCCCTATTCTGACAAAGTTAGAATGTCCCCTATTGTGGGAGCATCTCGTCTAGATAAGGGGGTAGCAAAGCCTTTGCGCCAGGGATGATCAACTGCAGGTGGATGAGCCTTGGCGGCATTGCGGAGTTCAAAGTCGATCGATTTGGCTGGAACCACCTTGACCTGCTTTTCCTGCTGGTGATAGACCTCAAAAGCCAGGGGCTGGTTTTTGTATAAGATGGTAATCTCTCCTTTCGGGCTTTCCAGGACAGTAACGACCGCATTTTTCATAGCATAGGCTGGACGGTCGACCCGGATCTGATAGATGGTACTATCATACTGGATGGTCAAGTTTTTAGATAAGGTTCGTTGTGCCTTGCGGCATAAAATCCGGTCCAGCTGATCTGTTGCGGTGAGCGGGGTGTGAGCATCGAGGCTGCTGCGCGGGGCAGTGGCAAAGCGTTGATTGAAATCCTGTATATATTCCGGCAGCCACTGGTTGGCTTCCTCGGGCGTGGAGATGCCGCGTAACCTGAGTTCTTTGGCCAGCCGATCCTGCAAGGTCTTGTTGGCCCGTTCCACGCGGCCTTTGGCCTGGGGCGTATTGGCACAAATAATCTGAATGCCCAGTTCTTGCATGGCCCGGCCAAAGTCTGTCAAGCCATCTCCACGCGTCAACCCGGGGTTATTGGGGTGAAAGATGCCGTGCTTGTCGCTGTAGAAGGCTCTGGGCTTGCCGTAGCGCTCAAAATAGTGTTGCGCAGCCTCGCAATAGGCATTGAAGCTCTCGTGGGGCACAAACGGCAATTCGACTAATTGCCCAGTGGCATCATCCACAAACACCAACAGGGTGCATCTTGGGCTGCGTCCTTCAAACCAGTCAAAATCTGACCCATCAATTTGCACCAACTCCCCAAACATAGCCCGCCGCTCACGCATTTGAAACACTTGAAGCTTGCGTTTCCGTCGTGTTTTCCATAGCCCTTCCGCGATCATGATTTGACGTACCTTTTCATCCGATATCCGAAGGCCATGCACCTCCAACAGCTTTTCGGTCGCCAATGTCGGGCCAAAGTCGCGGTAGTGTTCCAACAGTAGGTCAATGGCGCGCTGTTGGACTTCCGGGTCGACTTGGTTGTGGCTCGGTTTTCCGCGGCTCTTATGGATTAGTCCCGCTGCTCCGTGATCTATGTACGAGCGCCACAGCCGTTTGACCTGCCTTACACTTAGGCTCAACTCCTCGGCTGCCTGCGCTTGGGTGAGCTGTGTCTTGCTCAACTGGGTCATGATTTCTAATCGTTGGATTTCTTTGTCGCTCATGGTGTGTAGTTTGTCCACTTCTTTGCCCTCACTCATGGGGACATTTTAACTTTGGTAAAAGGGGACATTCCTACTTTGGGCTTACAGAGGCAATGCGGATCCCGTAGTGCCTCAAAATAAACTGTTACCCGAAGGCAATCGTTAGCTCAAATGAAAATGTTACCGGACATTCTTTAACAATTGGTCCACTTTGGTATCAATAGACGTTCTCAGGTTCACCGGGCTAA
>Ga0265292_1000402_pt1 | contig 64880 bp, 63 predicted proteins | sample Munlanlewell296A_FD_189080 | JGI IMG/M metagenome (GOLD analysis project Ga0265292, IMG submission 189080) | Leachate microbial communities from a municipal landfill in Southern Ontario, Canada - Leachate well 296A | ecosystem: Engineered > Solid waste > Landfill > Unclassified | place: Canada...
GTTAAAATATTTGCTGACGGTGCAGATCTGCAAAGCATTCGCATGCTATACGCGCAACCATTTGTCAAAGGTTTTACAACAAATCCTACACTAATGCGCCAGGCAGGTGTTAGTAATTACAAGTCTTTTGCTTTGGAAGTCCTTCTGGCAGTTCCAGATCGTCCGGTTTCATTTGAAGTCTTTGCAGATGATATCCCAAGCATGGAGGCACAAGCTTATGAAATAGCTTCCTGGGGGGAAAATGTCATTGTTAAAATTCCAATCACCAATACGAATGGAGAGAGCACAGCGAATCTTGTTAAACGTCTCTCGGATAAAGGCGTGGTCTGCAACATTACAGCCATATTTACACTGGCACAAGTGCAAGGTATTGTCGATGTATTAAATCCTGATACCCCGGCGATTATCTCTGTTTTCGCGGGTCGAATTGCAGATACCGGTGTGGATCCTGTCCCGCTTATGCGTGAAGCAGTGAGAATCGCATCCATAAAACCAAAAGCTGAGGTTTTATGGGCTAGTCCACGGGAATTGTTGAATATCTTTCATGCAAACGAAGTGGGTTGCCATATCATAACCGTTACCCATGATGTATTGAAGAAACTTTCAGGAGTTGGCAAGGATTTGACTACTTTCTCACTCGAAACGGTATCGATGTTTTATAATGATGCCAAGACTGCAGGTTACACGATTGATCTGAAATAGTTGAAAATATGGAACCCCTATTAATAATCTTAGCTAATTCTTATGCGTTTTAATTCAGTTTTTATAACAGGAGGTGCTGGCTACTGCGGTAGTCTGTTAGTTCCTCAATTGTTATCGCGTGGCTATAAGGTCACTGTGTATGACATCATGTATTTTGGTAATGATTTTCTTCCAAAGGAAAATCCAAACCTCAACATTATCAAGGGAGATATTCGTGATACTGCAAAAATTTTAGCCTCTTGCAAGGGGCATGATGCTTTTGTGAGTTTAGCATGTATTTCCAATGATGCCAGCTTCGAATTAGACGAACGTTTATCGACAAGTGTTAATCTCGACGCTTTTGAGCCCATGGTTCTAGCTGCCAAACAAGCAGGCATCAAACGATTTGTTTATGCATCCTCTAGTTCGGTTTATGGAGTTTCAGACAAACCCAATGTGACGGAAGAGCACCCTCTGGTACCTTTGACCCTCTATAATAAGTACAAGGGTATGTGTGAGCCGCTCCTCAAAAGACATACCGATGATAATTTTATTGGGGTTATTTTTCGACCGGCTACTGTTTGTGGATACGCACCACGACAAAGGCTCGATTTATCAGTAAACATCCTTACCAATCACGCGGTTAACAAAAATAAAATAACGGTATTTGGAGGCGACCAGCTACGTCCAAACTTACACGTGCAGGATTATTGCGACACTGTTGAGTTGTTACTTAATGCTCCGTCAGAGAAGATTCAAAATGAGATCTTTAATGTTGGGTATCAAAACATGTCTATCATGGAGATTGCACATCTGGTAAAGAAGGTTGTTCAAGAGGAGTTTCCTGATAAAAAAGATATTGGAATTGCCACCACGCCCAGTGATGATAACCGGTCTTACCATATCAATTCTGATAAAATTAAACGTATTCTTGGATTCCAGCCTTCACACTCGACTGAAGAGGCGATTCGCGGACTTTGTCATGCCTTCCGGGATGGAAAATTGCCTGACAGTTTTGATGACGACTTTTACTTCAATGTTCGACGTTTAAAACGACTTCAGGCTATATGAGTACAAAACCTATTGCAGTAGTCACTGGGGGTGCCGGATTTATTGGCAGCCATATGGTTGATTTATTGCTCGACAACGACTTTGAGGTTCGTGTTATTGATAACCTCTCAGGTGGTCATGAACGTAATCTGGCACACAGGTCCTCTGATTCGCGAATGAGTTTCGAGAAGGCTGATATCTGTAACCTTGAACCCGGAAGTAGCCTTTTTCGGGGTGCAAACTTTGTTTTTCATTTTGCAGGCATCGGCGATATTGTGCCATCGATTGAGCAACCAATCGCTTACATGCAAACAAATGTACAGGGAACTGTGCGGGTATTGGAAGCAGCGCGATCGGCCGGGGTTAACAAGTTTGTGTATGCGGCTTCTTCATCTTGTTATGGTCTCGCAGCCACACCAACAAAGGAGGATCATATCATTGCACCTCAATACCCTTATGCTCTAAGCAAATACCAGGGGGAGCAAGCGGCTTTTCACTGGTATCATGTGTATGGACTGCCTGTTAATTCGATTAGAATTTTTAATGCTTATGGAACCAGAGTACGTACTACCGGGGCTTATGGCGCAGTTTTCGGGGTGTTTTTCAAACAGAAACTTGCCGGGAAGCCATATACCGTTGTAGGTGATGGTAATCAAACGCGAGATTTCATCTATGTTACCGATATCGCTCAAGCATTTTTAGCAGCTGCACAAACACAAAGAATCGGTCAGGTTTACAACGTGGGCGCTGGCGCACCTCAGCGGGTCAACCACCTTGTTGAATTGCTTGGCGGTGAAGTGGTATATGTCCCAAAGCGTCCGGGTGAACCGGATTGCACCTGGGCCGATATCAGAAAGATTACCACCGAGTTGTTATGGCAACCGAAGGTACGCTTCGATGAAGGGGTAGCCATGATGATAGCTGAGATTGGGAACTGGAAGGATGCTCCTCTCTGGGATCCAGAATCCATTAATAAAGCAACACAAACCTGGTTTCAATATATGGGAAATAAAATATAGATTCAAAATGACTGTAGAATTTTTTGAAAAGTACCGCTATAAGCTAAAGACACCTTCAGAATTAATCGACTTGATTGGTACCTTTCCCCGGCAGAAAAAGGTTATTCTATGCCATGGTGTTTTTGATATTGTGCATCCCGGACATGTGCGACATTTAGCTTATGCAAAGACTAAGGCTGATATTTTAATAGCCTCTATAACAGCGGACCGTTATATTAAAAAAGGCATTTATCGTCCCCATATCCCCGAAGTACTTCGTGCATTGAATCTTGCCGCCTTCGAGATGGTAGATTATGTTATGATTGATGACCAGGAAACACCTCTGAAAACCCTATCTGAACTAAATCCTGACTTTTTTGCCAAGGGTTTCGAATACACCTCCACGGGCTTGCCCCCGGCTACACAGGAAGAGGCAGATATAGTTGAAGGTTACGGCGGGCAAATGATCTTTACGCCTGGGGATGTTGTCTATTCATCCTCTAAGTTTTTGAATCTCTCACTTCCGCAGGTGCAACTTGAGAAACTGTTGCTATTGATGCAACTCAATGAGATCAGCTTTGAGAGCTTACGTAACACAGTTCACAAATTATCGGATTACCACGTCCATGTCGTAGGGGATACAATCGTTGATTCTTATACCCGTACGACTTTCATAGGAGGACAAACCAAGACTCCCACTTTCAGCGTACTCTATCAGGGACAGGATGATTACATAGGTGGCGCAGGCATCGTTGCCCAACATCTTCGGGCAGCCGGAGCCAAAGTGACTTTTTCAACTGTTCTGGGAAATGATCGTCTCAAGGATTTTGTCATTGAAGGATTGCAGCAGTCTGGAGTTGAAATTTGTCCGATCATCGATCTAACCCGGCCAACTACTGAGAAAAACGCCATCATTTCCGGTGGCTATAGGCTTCTGAAAATTGACAAGTTGGACAACAGTCCGATTTCAGAAGATATCCTCCTGAAACTTATTGAATCTATTCAAAAATCTGCTGCCAATGCGGTTGTTTTCAGCGATTTCAGGCATGGTATTTTTAATCGCATGAGCGTGCCAGCCATGACCCAAGCTATTCCAAAAGGGACGTTTAGGGTTGCCGATAGTCAGGTTGCAAGCCGCTGGGGAAATATTACCGAGTTTAAAGGTTTTGAATTGATCACTCCAAACGAACGTGAAGCCCGCTTTTCCTTGGCAAATCAAGATTCTGGTGTTGGGCGACTTGCCTCATTCTTAAAAGATGCATGTAATTACCAGAATCTTATTCTTAAATTAGGAGATCGAGGCATTTTTTGTGTTGCTCAAGGTGAAGAATTGAAAACTCCTGCTTTTTCAATTGACTCTTTTGCAAATAATATTGTTGATGCGGTCGGAGCAGGTGATGCTTTACTTGCATACGCAACACTGACTATGTTGGCAACCGGGTCTTTGGTTACGGCTGGAATCCTCGGGTCAATGGCTGCTGCCTGCGAATGCGAATACGATGGCAATATTCCAATCCGGCTTGAGAATTTACTAGCAAAAATCAATGCAACTGAAAAAATGGTTAGCTACAAAACCAGTATTATAGTATGAGAGTAATTGTTGTAGGTCTCGGCGTACAAGGATACAAGCGTCGTAAACATGCAGGTAAAGACTTTGTTGCAAGTGTGGATCCCGTTAATATGGAAGCTGAATATCGTGAAATAAATGACGTACCGCTCAGCAGTTATGATGCCGTCCTTGCTTGCATTCCTGATGAACCTAAAGTAGAACTTTTACGTTACGCTTTGGAGAATGGTAAACATGTACTGGTTGAAAAACCGCTTTGGGCTGCCAAAGACGAGGATATAAATGAATTGGAACAACTTGCTCGTGCAAGGAAAGTGCTATGTTATACTGCATACAACCATCGTTTTGAACCACATTTCATTCAGATGCGTGATCTGATCACATCAGGGAAGCTTGGGAAAATTTATTCATGCCGTATGTTCTACGGAAATGGTACAGCAAGGCTTGTGCGCGACAGCGAATGGCGTGACCAGGGTGACGGTGTACTACCCGATCTTGGATCACATTTGCTTGATACCTGCCGTTTCTGGTTTAGGGATGAATTAGGTGAATTCAAATTGACTTCTGCCCATAATTTTGAAAACATTGCTCCTGATCATATCATCATAAGTTCTGAAAAAAATCAACCCCGGATTGAACTGGAAATGACACTGTGCATGTGGCGAAATCACTTTACCTGCGACATTCTGGCCGAGAATGGCACAGCTCACATTGAGTCATTGTGCAAGTGGGGGCCAACTACTTTTTCCCATCGTGTGCGGGTACTGCCCTCAGGCATACCACCTGAAACCAGAGTGACTCTGGTGCAAGAGGATCCGACCTGGGAGGCTGAATACAATCACTTCAAGCAACTTGTGGAATCCGGCGCAAGTACCGACCTCTCAAATGATCTTTGGTTACAGACCAATCTTCGTCGGCTTGGTTTATCAATAAAAATCAATTAAATGGTTCAGAAATCAGAAAATATTGCAATTCGGGGAAGTTCTGAAATTACAAGACCGATAATAGGCTTTGCCGGACTTACCCATCTGGGACTTAACTCAGCCGTTGCCAGTGCTGCTCACGGCTTTCAGGTAGTTGGCTACCACGATGATTATGCACTTGTCGATCAACTTAACAGTGGCAAGCCCCATGTACTGGAGCCGGGGTTGCCCGAACTATTAATAGAGCATCAGAAACGAATAAACTTTAGCGACGATTCAAAAAGTCTGGCCCGTTGCGATATCGTCTACATCGCGGTGGATGTACCGACCGACGACCAGGGGGCAAGCGATTTGGCTCCAATCCATCTCATGCTGGATACATCAACTGCAGCCATGCGACCAGACGCATTGTTGGTAATCCTTTGCCAGGTGCCACCCGGTTTTACCCGGCAGCTTAAGTGGCCTGCAGAACAGCTTTACTATCAGGTAGAAACATTGATCTTTGGCCGTGCTGTTGAACGGGCAATGTATCCGGAACGTTTCATTTTAGGGTGCGCCAAGCCAAACCAAACCCTTAATGCAAAACTATTTACTTACCTGAAGGCCTTCGATTGCCCGATTCTTCCCATGCGCTACGAGAGTGCTGAATTGGCCAAAATATCCATCAACATGTGTCTGGTAGCTGCTGTAAGTACCGCAAATACCCTCGCCGAGATCTGTGAGTATATTGGTGCCGATTGGTCAGAAATTGTACCTGCGCTTCGCCTTGATAAACGAATCGGTCAATATGCCTATCTGAGTCCTGGTCTGGGAATTTCCGGCGGCAATTTGGAAAGAGACCTGGCAACGGTGTTACGCTACGCGGAGAAATACAAAACGGATGGTGGTGTGGTTGCTTCATGGATTAAAAATTCACGACACAGGAAAGATTGGGCATGGAGTACATTCAAAAACCTTGGACTTGATAAAAAACGAGCAGAACGGATAGCCGTATTGGGTCTTACCTATAAAGAAAATACACATTCCATCAAAAACTCTCCCTCTTTAGGTTTTTTGAAACATCTGTCTAATCGTGAAATTACCGCATTCGATCCGGCTGCAGCTCTTGAAGTAACAGGCCAGAATGTTGTAAGAAAAAACAGTGTTTTAGAGGCTATTAAAGGGGCTGATGTTTTGGTAATTCTTACCCCTTGGCCGGAGTTTCGCTTCATCACCCCTGAAATTCTTGTTCAAAATATGGTCGGCAGAATTGTGATCGATCCTTATCGGATGCTGGATGGAATTGCACTTAAAGCTCAAGGTTTCATTTACGCGACACTGGGTGCACCGGTTTCAGAATAATATATGTTAATTCATCTTCACACCAATCCGATTCTACCTACCCGTGTTGTAATTTTGGGCGCTAGTGGTTTTGTCTCCTCAGCCTCACAACGGAGGCTTGAAACACAGAATATACTGGTACTGCCGCTAGCGCAAGCAATGCTAGACTTAACGCATAAGGACGCTGGTATACGATTGGCAAACATGTTGCACCCCGATGATGCACTTCTGTTTGTTGCCGCCAAAGCCCCGGTCAAGTCCGAGGCGATGCTGATCGAAAACCTTCGTATGTGCGAATCAGCATGCGAAGCGTTGAAACAGACACCTGTTAACCATGTTGTTTATATCAGTTCCGATGCTGTTTATTCCGACAGCGATTCACCACTTACTGAACGTTCCTGTGCACAACCCGGATCTCTGCACGGGATTATGCATCTGGCCAGAGAAGTAATGCTATCAAACGCATATTCTGGACCGCTTTGTATTTTAAGACCAACACTGATTTATGGCAAAGAAGATCCACATAACGGTTACGGCCCCAATCGGTTCTTAAGGCTTGCATCAAAGGGTGAGGAAATTGTACTATTCGGAGAAGGTGAAGAACGCCGCGATCATGTATGGGTGGAGGATGTCGCAGAATTAGTAAGTCGGGTAATTTTGCATTGCAGCAAAGGCATTCTTAATATTGCGACAGGAACGGTGATGTCTTTTAAAGAACTTGCTGAACTTTCAATTCATTTATCTGGTAAAACATCTATAATTAAATCAACAAAAAGAGTTGGTCCCATGCCACACAATGGTTACAGACCCTTTGACCCCAAATCAACAATAGCAGCCTTCCCGGATTTTCGCTATACTTTACCCATCGAAGGTCTTAAAAATATAATCGCCAATCGTTGATTGGAAATTGTTTAAATGAATATTCCCTCTATTAAGCAATCAAGCTTGAGTGAAATTGATATCGTTTGTGCTATAGTTCTTTTGGATTCTGACAATCGGGCTCTATTGCAATTAAGGGATATTAAGCCAGGGTTGAACGCAGCCGGACTATGGGTTTTCCCAGGGGGTCATAAAGAATCTGAGGAAGATATTTGGAGCTGTGCGAAAAGAGAGTTTTTTGAAGAAACCAATTACCATTGCGAACATTCCCATTGGCTGATGCAGATTGAGGATACATTTTTAAATCAAACACCAAAGATGCTGCACATCTTCTGGGATTTTTATGACGGTAATAGTAGCTATGTATGCCAGGAAGGACAAGCCTTGGAATTTATTTCACGCAATAAAGCTTCAGATATTGCAATGCCCGAATATCTTGTGTCAATATGGGACCTGGTGATCTTAGCATCAAAAAGAATATAACTATAAATCTTGTTATAGATTGAGCCATTATTTAAAGAATCATAGAGATGAGAGTACCCTATACTGCATTTAAAATAAAGAATGCTCCAATACGCAAAAAATTGATTCAAGCCTTTGAGCAGGTGATCGATAGTGGACATTATATTCAAGGTCCACAATGTACTTCGTTTGAGCAGGAGTTTGCATTGTTTTGTGGCACTCCATTTGCATCTGGTACATCTAACGGTACAGATTCCTTGCATTTAATCTTACGTGCCATGGGAATTGGGCCAGGTGATGAGGTTATTACAGCTCCTAATTCATTCATTGCCTCTGCTTCAACGATAGCTTTGGTTGGAGCCAAACCGGTTTTCGTTGATGTGACCGAGGATCTAAATATCGATCCAAACAAAATAGAGCAGGCGATTACACCACGAACCAAGGCTATTATTCCGGTTCATCTGGCAGGACGTCCTGCTAAAATGGTTGAAATAAATAAAATTGCCATTAAACATGGCCTTTTCGTACTCGAGGATGCAGCCCAATCTATTGGAGCGAAGCTACAAGGTAAGAGGGTTGGGAATTGGGGAGATGCTGCAAGTTTTAGTTTACATCCATTGAAAAATCTCCATGCTTTTGGAGATGCGGGCATTATCACAACAAAAGATGTCAAACTAATCGAACGATTCAATATTAGTAAAAACCATGGACTTAGAAATCGGGATCAATGCGATTTCTGGAGTTTTAACTGCCGACTTGACGAGCTACATGCAGCATTACTCCGTGTTCAATTGCCGGAATTGGAGCGATGGACCGAAGAGCGTCGTGAATTGGCATTTCGTTTTAATCGGCTCTTGAAGCCATTTGTTAGAGTTCCGGAAGAAGCACCGGGTGAGTATCATGTTTACCAAACATATGTAATTCAGGCTGATCATCGTGATGAATTACAAAAATATTTACGTGATAATGGAGTGGAGGCACTTGTACATTACCCAACACCGATTCACATGCAACCTGCAGCAACCGGATTAAACCATCTACCGGAGGATTTTCCCGTGACATTGCAACTCAGCAAACGTATTATGAGTTTACCCCTTTACCCAGGGCTTACACACGAACAACAGGATCTGGTCACTGAACTCATTAGTACCTTTTATCAAAATAAGAACAAATAACATGATTGTACCATACAACTACCTCCCGATGCAATTTTCAAACCATGATGCAATACTTGCTGATTGGGAAAAACTAATCCTCTCAACAGAATTTACATTGGGTTCATACGTTGAAAATTTTGAAAAGCAATTTGCTGAATTTATAGGATGTAAGCATGTTATCGGAACAAACACAGGAACTGACGCACTTATTCTCGCCTTAAAAGCAATAGGTGTCGGACCCGGTGACGAAGTAATTTCGGTTCCGATTACATTTTATGCAACGATTGGAGCGATTATTACTGTTGGAGCAACACCAGTTTTTGTGGATATTGATGATCGCTATCAAATGGATGTAGAACTTATTCAGGGAGCGATTACTCCAAAAGCTAAAGCAATACTCCCTGTCCACTGGGGAGGTGCCTCTCCCAATATGCAGGCAATCATGAAAGTTGCTAACAATTATGGGTTAAAAGTAGTTGAGGACGCTTGTATGGCACCCGGAGGGAGCATCGATAAGCAACACTCAGGAACTTTTGGCCATGTGAATGCCTGGAGTATGCATCCTTTAAAACCGCTCAATGTGATGGGCGATGGTGGAATGGTAAGTACAGATGATGATGATCTTGCAGAATGGATGCGAATTTATAGAAACCATGGCATGGTTGACCGTGACCACAATAGTATTTGGGGGGTTAATATGAGGTTGCAACCTCTGCAGGCCATCGTGGCCAGCCACATCCTCAAAACAGTAAATGAAACTGTTAAAGCACGAAATAAAAATGCAGAAATTCTAGATGAAGGGCTTAAAGCATTGGCACCTTATGTTAAGTTACCGCCCAGACCAATAGGCTACCGGGAAACGTATAGTCTTTATATGGCGAAATTTAATAAACGCGACGAATTGATAAAATACTTAAATGAACGTGAAATTGAAGCGAAAATACATTATCCCGTTCCATTACACCTACAGGAAGCCGCCAGGGACCTTGGCTATAAAGAAGGAGACTTCCTAAATTCAGAAACTTATTGTAAAGAAATAATGACGCTTCCGGCTCATCAGTATATCAGCAGAGACCAATTGGAATATATGATCTCATCTATTGAGAATTTCTATAGCAATTTCTAAGTTATATAAATTACCTAAAAGGAGAAAATAATGGAATACAAAAAATCAGACAATTTTAGCTATCGGAGAAAAGTAAAAGAACTAAAGAATGGGAATTTGAAAGTATTCTATTATGATATGCTTCGAATCAGGTTAGTTGAAGAAAAAATTGCTGAAATCTATCCGGAGCAGGAAATGAGATGTCCTGTTCACCTTAGTGTTGGACAAGAGGCAACAGCAGTTGGTGTTTGTAATGCATTGAACAAAAGCGATTTTGCTCTGAGTACACATCGCTCACACGCTCATTATTTAGCAAAAGGCGGTGATCTTAAAGCAATGATAAGCGAACTTTATGGCAAAGAAACAGGTTGCTGTGGAGGCAAAGGCGGATCCATGCACCTTGTTGATCCTACAATTGGGTTTTATGCAGTACCGATAGTTGGAAGCACTATTCCTATAGGAGTAGGCATTGGTCTTGGATTTAATATGCAAAATAAGTCACAGGTTAGTGTTGCATTTTTTGGTGATGCCGCAACAGAAGAGGGTGTTTTTTCAGAAAGTCTGAATTATGCAGCACTATATAAACTACCAGTAATTTTCATATGCGAAAATAATTTGTACTCCGTTTACTCCCCACTCTCTGTTAGGCAACCCGCTGAACGAAATTTAATTAAAATAGCTGAAGCACACGGCGTTGAAGCATACAAATGTGATGGGAATGATGTTGTAGCTGTTTATAACGCTACAAAAAAGGCTGTAGAAAAAGCTCGTGTGGGTGATGGACCCTCACTATTGGAACTTTCAACCTATCGTTTTTATGAGCATTGTGGAACAAATTTTGACAATCATTTGGGATATAGAACAGAAGAAGAATTTAATTCTTGGAAAGCCAAAGATCCACTGAAAATGCTTGCCAAAAAATTAATCGGAGATGACTATTTTAATCAGGAAATTCAGGAAATGACCAATATAATAAATTTGGAAATTGATGATGCATTTGCTTTTGCAAAGTCAGCTCCCTACCCGGAAGAGGCATCGCTTTATACTCATCTTTATGCTAAATAAATAATAGTCAAAAGGAAGCAAAATGGAAAGAATTATAAAATATTCTAAAGCATTATCTGAAGCCATTGATTTATGTATGGCAAAAGATGATACAGTTTATATAATGGGCTTGGGAGTCCCTGATCCATCCGGTTTTTTTGGAACAACAATTGGTTTACAAGAAAAATACGGTAAAATGCGTGCAATGGATATGCCAACTTCTGAAAACGGAATGACAGGTGTGGCAATCGGTTCAGCTCTAACCGGAATGCGGCCTATTATGGCACATCACCGAATGGAGTTTGCCCTATTGGCCACTGAGCAGATAATAAATCAGGCGGCAAATTGGCATTATATGTTTGGGGGAAAATCTTCAATGCCTTTAGTTATTAGGATGTTTATCGGACGTGGCTGGGGGCAGGGACCACAGCATGCACAAAGCCTTCAAGCGATGTTTGCTCATATACCAGGGCTTAAAGTTGTAATGCCTGCAACTCCTTATGATGCTAAAGGACTCATGATATCTGCTATTGAAGATAACAACCCGGTTATATTTTTGGAACATAGGTGGTTACATAACATTTCAGGAAATGTGCCAGAGGATATTTATAGAATACCTATCGGAAAGGCCAATATAGCCAGATATGGCTCAAATGTAACCATCGTAGCATTTTCATATATGGTTATTGAAGCGTTATTTGCTGCCAAAGTTTTGGAAAAACTGGGAATTGATGCTGAAGTTATCGATCTGCGTTCAATTCGGCCGTTAGATGTAAATAGCATACTCGAATCTGTGAAAAAAACAGGACATTTAGTTGTTGCTGATCAGGCATGGAAAACTGGTGGTATTGCCGGCGAAATTATTGCCTTAACTTGCGAGGAAGCCTTCGGATTTCTTAAAGCTAAACCTGTTCGTATAACACTTCCTGACTTCCCATCACCCAGTAGTCCTGGATTAACCAGATATTATCATCCAAGAGCTATCAATATTATAAACTCAGTATTAAAAATGCTTGGTAAAACGGAAAAAACTGAGGAGGAACTAGACATTGTTCAGAAAAGTCCGCTCGATATTCCCAATAAAGAATTTAAAGGACCCTTTTAATAATAAACGGTAATAAAATGGCTTATATCGATTTTATTGAAAAAGTTCATAAAAAGACCACTCGTGATTATCTGGGTGAACGTGTTATTGGAGTTAATAAAGCAGAATGTGCAAAAATTGCAAAAAAATTTGATATAAATTATTGGGATGGCGATCGCAAATACGGCTATGGAGGATTCAGTTATGACGGTCGATGGCGACCTGTTGCAGATCAAATAATTAATCATTACAATCTTAAGCCTGGTCAAAAAGTTTTGGATATTGGATGTGGAAAAGCATATTTATTGTTTGAATTCAGCCAGTCAATTCCCGGGATTGAACTTTCTGGTCTTGACATATCCCAATATGCTTTGGATAATGCAAAGGATGAAATGAGGCCATTTCTAAGACTGGGTAATGCAATTGAATTGCCGTATAAAGACAAAGCATTCGAACTTGTTCTTTCGATAAATACCCTTCATAATTTAGATCTTCCCGATTTGGAAAGATCCCTGAAAGAAATTGAGCGTGTTGGTATGGGCAATAAATATATTGTTGTAGATTCATACCGGACTGAGGAAGAAAAAGTGAATTTAATGTATTGGCAACTTACTTGTGAGTGTTTTTACTCCCCAAGAGAGTGGGAATGGATTTTTAACCGTTGTGGGTATTCGGGAGACTATAGCTGTATTTTTTATGAATGATGTGCTAATTGTTGGAGGAGACTCAACGATAGGTAGTCGTTTGGTGGCGTTTTTTGAAGCTGATGGAAATTCAGTATTAAGTACCACTTGCTTTCAAAGCAACGTAAATGAAAGATGTCTTTTTCTCGACTTGTCAGATGATATGAAACATTGGCCAATTCTTCCTCACTCAATCAAAACAGTAATTATTTGTGCAGCAATAACATCTCAGGAACAATGTGCCAATGATCCTGAATTCAGTCGGCGTGTAAATGTAAAAGGGTCAGTTGCGCTTGCCACCCTGATGGTAAAAGCCGGAGCTTTTGTTGTTTTTCTATCAAGCAATGCAGTTTTTAACGGGAACAAAGCATTTGCAAAATCATTCGATCCAGTAGATCCACAAAACGAATATGGTCGTCAGAAAGCAGAAGCAGAAGATCAATTATTAAAATTTGGGTCAAAAGTAGCGATTGTTCGTTTTAGTAAAGTTATAACTCCGGAAATGCCACTGTTAAAATGCTGGATTAAAGAGTTGAAGGCGGGAAACGTAATTCATCCTTTTTCCGATATGGTTATATCACCCGTTCCAATTTCATTGGCGGTCTCAGTTATACAAAAAATTACTAAAAGACAAATCCCCGGAATTTTTCAACTCTCGTCAAGCCAAGATGTAACATATTCAGATCTCGCCACACACATTGCTCTTAAGTTAAATTTTAACAAAAAGTTGATCCACCCAATTTCTTTCAGGGAAACTGGTATCACCTATGCACCAAAAAATACCACCCTCGATTGCAGTCGATTATCTGAACTGGATATATTGATACCTAATATTTGGTCAGGAGTGGATGAAACATTTGGACTAATGAAAATTCCCAAAAAAACCAAACACATCGGAGCATGCAACTAATCTCTGATAAGCTCAGACATGCCAGAACTGTTTTATTAAGGGGGCCTCTGTTATTTCCACTTTATATTCTTGCAATCCCGGTGGTACTGATCATTCGTTTGATTCGGCCATGGTTACTTGTGCGTATTGGTGGCTTAATCAGTATGCGTATCGGCCATTTTGCCGGAAATACGGAATTGTATTTATGTGAAAGGGACGCCGGTATTAATGTTCCCAAAGGGAGATTTATTGACCTGTTCTATATGTCTAAACCAATTTGTAATCAACAATTGGCAGTGATGTGGAAGCGCTTATTGCGAACAGGGCCTTTCTGGATTTTAGCACCCATCTATCGGGTCAATAAATTATTATCGGGTGGTATGGTACATCAGATTGGAGAAAATACCCAGATTGATCGGGATGTACACAATCTGCTTGACCGTTTTCCGCCACATCTGATATTTACGTCAGAGGAAGAAACTCGTGGAAAGTCCGGATTGCTTGCTATGGGTATCCAGACAGATTCCCCTTTTGTTTGTTTGATAGTACGCGACAGTGCCTATTTGAATACGCATTTATCTAGCCGGGATTGGAGTTATCACAATTACAGAGACACCCATATCCAAAACTATCTCCTTGCTGCCGAAGAATTGGCTAGCCGGGGCTATTTCGTGATCCGGATGGGTGCCAACGTACAAGAAGCTTTGAAAAGTACTAATAAGCGGGTCGTTGATTACGCTTGCAATGGGATGAGAAACGACTTTATAGACATATACCTTGGGGCAAAATGTGATTTCTGTATTTCGGTCGGTACCGGATTCGATGCCATTCCTGTAATATTCAGAAGGCCAATCGTATATGTAAACATGGTACCACTTGGATTTTTCGCTACGTATAGAAGTCAATACCTTGGTATCACAAAACATCACTACTCTATACTAGAGAATCGGGAGTTGACACTTAGGGAAATTTTCACTCGTGGTGGGTTCCTCGCTTATGCATCTGATTATGAATCCCAGGATATTCAACTTATCGAAAATTCACCTGAGGAGATTCGCGATGTTGTCATCGAAATGGCCATGCGATTACATGACTCCTGGAAGCCCTGTGAAGATGACGATGAACTTCATCGTCGCTTCTGGGAAATATTTCCCTCTAATGCTGTCGCCAGCTACAACGGGCGACCCCTGCACGGTGAGATCAGAGCCCGTTTCGGAGCATGTTTCCTTCGTAACAATCCAAATTGGCTCCAATGAAAAAACGACTCAATTGAAAACTGGTAAATAGCAAAGGAAATGGCAGAATTTAAAATACAAAATCGTTGGATTGGGGACAACCACCCACCGGTGGTAATTGCTGAAATTGGGATTAACCATGAAGGTTCTCTGAAAACTGCTATTACTATGGTTGATGCTGCAATTGATTCTGGGGCAGAAATCATCAAACATCAAACGCACATTGTGGAAGACGAGATGTCTGATGAAGCAAAATCAGTCATCCCAGGGCACACTGTTGAGTCGATCTATGAAATAATGGCTCGTTGTGCGCTTTCTGAAAGTGACGAACGAAAGTTGATGGAGCATGTTCAAAAAAGGGGAGCTATTTTTATCAGTACCCCATTCTCACGTGCAGCGATTGATCGTTTGGTTAAATTTGATGTACCTGCTTTCAAAATTGGTTCAGGAGAATGTAACAACTATCCTTTAATCAAATACATTTCTCGCTTTGGCAAACCGGTCATTATTAGCACCGGTATGAATTCTATTGAGACTATTCGACCCTCTGTTGAAATTTTAAGAAATGCTAATATTCCATTTGCATTATTACATTGCACCAACGTTTATCCTACCCCTCCTGAATTGGTAAGATTAGGTGCCATGCAGTTATTGAAAGAAGCATATCCTGATGCAGTAATTGGACTTTCGGATCACACTACCTCGATCTACCCTTGTCTTGGTGCAACAGCATTAGGTGCATCCATTCTTGAAAGACATTTTACAGATAGTATGGATCGACCAGGTCCGGATATTGTGTGTTCTATGAACCCAACTGCGTTAAAAGAACTCATTTACGGCTCTTTGACAATATTTTATGCGCGTGGCGGCGAAAAGGCACCTGTAATGGCGGAGGCTCCTACAATTGCTTTTGCATTTGCATCTGTGATAAGTATCAAAAATATTGCCGTGGGAGAATCTTTAAGCGAAGATAATATCTGGCTGAAGCGTCCGGGAGGAGGCGATTTCACGGCAGCAGAATTCAATATGTTATTAGGAAAGAAGGCTATGGTTGATATTCCCTGTGGATCAAGAATCAAACGGGAACATATCAGCAACAATCCATTAGATTAAAGTAGAGCAAGGCTAAATTTAATATATGTCCCTTGAAGTTGTAGTGACTGGTGCATCTGGTTTTATTGGCAGTGCCTTGTTAAACCAGCTTACTAAAAATAATATTTCGGCGACAGGGTTATCACGCCAAAAAGCTAGTGGGCTTACAACCATATCTTCTTATTTAGATTGGCCATCATCAAAAGATGCCGTCTTAATACATCTTGCACAACCACGGGATGCATCTAACCCGTCAGGAGGCAATGAGATTGAGCTTTGCCGGTCACTTTGCTCCAAATCCTGGCGACACATCGTTTACGTTTCCAGTTCGATTGTATATGGCGATAACAAGGAATATCGGCGCAGACCTAACGAAAAGGTTACTGCAGTTAATGAATATGCAAAGGTTAAACTCGGGTGTGAATCCATAGTTACCAGTGCGGGTGGCACTTGTTTACGTTTTGCAAATGTCTACGGCCCCGGTATGGCTGCAAATTCTGTTATCGCTGATATTTTAGGCCAGATTCCCGGCATAGGTCCATTGATGGTCAAAGACAAAATACCGATCCGCGATTTTATATGGATCGAAGATGCTGTCCACTGTGTTGTATTAGCATCAGTTGTGAGACCTGGCATCATATTAAACGTGGGTAGTGGTACTGGAATTACAATCGGTAACCTTGCAGAATTAACGCTTAACCTTGCAGGAGAGGAGACTAGGCCAGTCGTATCGAAAACCAATCCGGGTCGATCATCACATCTGGTACTTGATATTTCTCAAACTCAAACCATACTAAATTGGTCACCGGAATGGAATATTGCAAGAGGACTATCTTATCTACTTAAACTGAAAATGAGTAATGAATAAAAAAAGAGTGATTGCGGTATTTTCCGGAAACCGTGCAGAATATGGGTTACAGTTCCCAATTTTACAGGCTATAAAAAATCATCCTTTACTTGAATATAGGCTTATTGTATCCGGCGCACATTTAGATAATAATTTTGGTTCTACTATTTCTGAGATCCGCAATGATGGTTTTGATATCTATGCTGAGGTGGCGATAGACATGAGCGGTGATAAAAGAACATCAACTGCCCGTGCCATTGGTTCGGGTATCCTGAATTTAACGCCTGTCTTAGATCAATTGAATCCGGATGTGTTTCTGGTATATGCTGACAGGTTTGAAGGATTGGCTGCAGTAATTACGAGTACACAAATGAATATCCCAACTGCGCATGTTGAAGGTGGCGATATTACGGAAGGCGGGGCATTGGATGATTCTGTTCGTCATGCTATGTCAAAACTTGCGCACCTGCACTATACAACAAATCAGCAGGCTGCAAACCGTATTTTGGCTATGGGAGAAGATCCATGGAGGGTACATAATGTAGGGTTTCCCGCCATTGACCTGATAATGAATGGTTCATTTGAAACGCCAGAGAATCTTATAAAACGTTTACATCTTGATCCTAAACGTCCGGTGATTCTTTTTACCCAGCATTCAGTTACTACAGAATTCGAAGATGGAGCTTTGCAATTGAAACCTTCCTTAGAGGTGCTTGTTAAATTGGCAGATGAAGGTGTTCAGGTAATTATGACCTATCCAAATAATGATGCTGGAGGAGAGATAATGTCTAAAGGCCTGCAAAAGATATCAGAACTTAAAAATCCGAATATCCAATTGCATACATCACTTGGTCGCTTCGTTTATCACGGTATCCTGGCATTGGCTAAAAATCCTGAATGGCGTGTTGCCAGCGTTGGAAATTCTTCTTCCGGCATTAAAGAAACGCCTGTATTCGGATGTCCCACTGTAAATATCGGATCCAGACAGAAAGGCAGGTTACGTGGAGATAATGTAATTGATGCGGATTATAATAAGGAAGAAATCTATTCTGCAATAAAGAAATGTTTTGTTGATGAGGATTTTCGTTCTGTTTGTGCAGTAACAATAAATCCTTACGGTGGAGGGAACTCAGGAAAATTAATTGCAGAAAACCTTGCAACGGAAGATCTTGATCCTAAACATATTCTTCGAAAAGGGATGAACCTGGAAGGTAAACATGAAAATGGGTGGTTTCGTTAATATGGATAAACGAGTACTTGTTTGCGGCGCAGGGTCCATTGGCAAAAGACATATTGCGAACCTGTTGCAATTAGGCGCAAAGGTTACGGTATGGCGTTCGCAGATCCATTTATTAAGATCAATCAGGGATGAATTTAATGTTGAGATAAATGAAAACCTTAATGATGCGATTGATAAAGCGGATTCTGTAGTGATTGCCACCGCGACAGACAATCATATTCCCATAGCTATAAAAGTTTTGCAGGCTGGTAAAGCACTGTTCATTGAAAAACCTCTTTCCCATAATTGGGACGGTATTGAGGATTTGAAGCGGCTTGCTTTAGGAAATATCGTAGAGGTTGGTTGCCAGTTTCGTACGCATCAAAATCTTATTGCATTATCGCAGTTACTTCAGCAAATGGGTAGCGACAAAATATTAACTTACCGTTTCGCCATGGGGCATCGGCTTGATGCCTAGAGGACAGGTAAGGATTACCGTGAGTCATATAGTTCAGAGGCCATTCGTGGAGGAGGTGCGCTTTTTGATTTGATCCATCAAATTGATTTAGCTATTTGGCTCTTTGGGCCGGTTGCTGAAGTAAATGCAGTATTATCAAAAAGAAGTGAACTGGATATTAATGGCGACGATGTATCTAATTTATTGCTAACACACAGAAGTGGCCTTACCGGCCACATTCAGCTCGATATGGCAAGTCCGGTTTACCGATGTGAGGTCGAAGTAATGACAAACGGTTCCGTTTTTAATTGGTCCTATTCTCAAGGTATTTTGCTCAATCATTCACCAGAAGAATATGTAATAGTAGACCAAGTTCCGGAAGATTTTGAAAGGAACGATCTGTTTATTAAACATATGACTCATTTTCTTGGAAGGCTTGCAGATAATTCCCTAGCTCCACTATGTTCCCTTCAGGATGGGATTGCTGCTCTCCGGGTGGCAATATGTGCGAGGGAGGCCAATGTGAGTGGCAAAAAAATAACTATATGAAAACAATTTGCGTAATTTCTGCTCGTGGTGGAAGTCGTGGTTTACCCGGTAAGAATACCCGCCCTATGCTTGGTAAACCATTGATTGTCTGGTCTATTGAACAAGCTCTCGCAACAAAAGAAATTAACAGGGTAGTTGTTTCGACAGATTCGGAAACTATAGCTGAAATCGCCCGTGCCGCAGGTGCTGAAACACCTTTCATCAGGCCGGAATCTCTTTCCACTTCAGAAGCCGGGAAATTTGGTGTACTCAAACATGCATTACAGGCATGTGAAGATCACTATGGAGAAACCTATGATCTGTATGTAGATCTTGATTGCACAAATCCGCTTAGGGATGTAAGTGATATATCCGCATGCATTTACAAATACAACGAACGTAAAAAGTATGGTGTTGATGGTGTGTTTTCGATTTGTGAAGCACGTAAGAATCCCTATTTCAATTTATTGGAAACTAACGATGAGGGTGCTTTGAAAGTTAGCAAAAAATTGCCGGGTACCATTGTACGCAGACAGGATGCACCTAATGTGTATGAACATGTGGCAAGCATTTATGCCCTTGCCCCCGATTATATTCGTTGGGCAAACTATCTATTGGATGGGCATACGGAAGGATATGACATAGGCAGCGAGAAAAGCCTGGATGTAGATTCCGATTTTGATTTTCTTTTGGTCGAATATCTTATGAAACGTAAACACGGATTATTGATATGAGTATTGATACAGGAATAAAGGGCAAAAGAATATTACTAATGGGGGCTTGTGGCGTTTTGGGTCGGGCCCATGCGCAACTCCTTGCTGAACAGGATGCAAGATTAATTATCGCTGATCGGCCGAGAAGTACTGTTTTGGAAGATGCAAAAGCAATGGGTATTCCTGGTTTTGAGATTAACGCTGCTGATGAAAAATCAATAGTGTCAGGCGTTGCTAAAGCTGCTCATCAATTCAATGGGTTGGATGGTGCTGTTTTTAATGCCGCAATTACCGGTGAGGCCTTGGCAGCTGGTGGCAGTTCATTTCCGGATTTCGAGGATTATCCCTTAGATCTTTGGCAAAAAGCGATAGATATTAACCTTACAGGGGCTTTTCTTTTTGCCCGTGAAACCGGGAAAGTGCTAAAAGCGGGAGGCGGTGGAAGCCTTATAAATATATCAAGTATCTATGGTGTTGTAGGACCGGATCACAGGCTTTATGAAGGCCAGCCTTTTAGTTCATTTCCTGCCTATTCCGCTTCAAAGGCAGGTATTATCGGTTTTACCCGTTGGTTGGCAACATGGTGGGCGAAAGACAATATAAGAGTTAACTGTGTTTCTCCGGGTGGAGTGTACAATGGTCATAATCAAAAATTCGTAGATGCTTATAGCAACCGTACACCAATGGGACGTATGGCTGACCGCGAAGACATAACCGGGATTCTTGTGTATCTCCTGAGTGACTCATCGCAATATTGTACCGGCCAGAATTTAATAGTAGATGGTGGATTGACATGTTGGTAGTTAAACCTATAATATATCTAATTATGATGTTAAATGAGTTAAAACTTATCTAATATAAATTTCAATTTGCAAGTATAAAATATAATTAAATTACAGCAAATTAAATCTATATGAGGATATTCTTCCATTCTATTTTCGTAAAAATAAGAAGGTATTTATTTTGAAATTTAAAAATGTAGCCCCCAAAATAATTCTTATCAGATTACAAAAATGAATGATAAAAATATCTCAATTGTGAGTCCCTATGCGCCTCTGTCAATTAATATAAATCTTAAATATAAATGAAAATGGATATCAACGATTTTATAAAGAATTTTGCATCTCAATTCGAAGATACAGAATCAATTGATTTCACCGCAGAAACCCATTTTAAAGAATTAAATGAATGGTCATCTCTTACTTCTTTGGTTATTATAGCTATGGTTGATGAAGAATACGGAGTAAAAATTAAGGGAGATGACTTTCGCAATTCGACAACTATCAAAGATTTATTTGAAATATTAAAATCAAGGTTATAATTGAATGATAATTAATCCATTTTCTTTAGAAAGAAAAACGATTCTTGTAACTGGAGCTTCTTCTGGTATAGGGAAAGCAATTGCTATTGAATGTTCTAAAATGGGTGCAACTGTTGTGATTACGGGGCGCAATGAACAACGGCTTAACGAAACTTATATGCAACTAGTTGGTAATGGACATATCAAAATAATTGCAGACCTGAAGGTTGAAAATGAATTGGTAGAACTCATTAATAGATTACCCGAGATTGACGGTCTCGTAAATGTGGCCGGAATTTTAAAGACATTGCCATTTCAGTTTATCAATAGATTGGATTTGATGAATTTATTTGATGTTAACTTTTTTGGACCTGTTTTTTTGTCTCAAAAAATAATCAAGGCTAGAAAATTAAATAAAGGGAGCTCAGTTGTCTTTATATCTTCTATAGATGGCCCGATGACTGCTCATATTGGAAATTCTATGTATTCAGCATCAAAGGGTGCGATATGTGCTATGGTAAAAAATATGGCTCTTGATTTGGCTGGAAAAAAAATACGTGTAAACTGTGTTCTTCCTGGCATGGTTGAAACGCCGTTAATTTTTAATAAGGAGATAACCAAAGAACAGTTAGATGCAGATATGAGACTTTATCCACTTAAACGTTATGGAAAACCAGAAGAAATAGCATATGCAGTAATCTATCTTTTATCGGATGCAAGTAATTGGGTTACGGGTACTAATTTGCTAATTGATGGGGGTTATACTATTTCTTAGAAAAAAATGAAAGCTACCATACCAAATATTAAAATTTCAGCTATTACTTCATACTTACCTAAAAGCAAATTAGATTTATCATCACTTTCTGAAATATATGGAGAGAAGGAAGTTGCAAACATCATTAAAGCCACGGGTATAGAAAGTGTTCGCATTGCAAGTTCGGATCAAACTTCCTCCGATTTATGCTTTGAGGCTGCTCAACATTTGTTTGAAATGGAGCAAATAGAAAAAGATAAAATTGGAGGTCTTGTTTTTGTTTCTCAAACTACGGATTATATTTTACCATCGACCTCTATTATTCTTCAAGACCGTTTGGGGTTAAGTAAAGAAACTGTTTGTATTGATATACACTATGGATGTTCTGGATATATTTACGGCCTATTTCAGGCCGCTCTTTGGATTAACTCTGGTGCATGCGCAAATGTATTGGTACTTTCAGGAGATACATCATCAAAAATGATAAATTTGAAAGATAGGTCTCTAAGAATGGTGTTTGGGGATTGCGGAACAGCAACTTTAGTAACAAAGGGTTATACATCAATGGGATTCTCCATTAACTCTGATGGGAGTGGGTATGATCGTCTCATTATTCCTGCTGGAGGATTTAGATTACATTCTTCAGAAGCGACAAAAAAAATTATTATAGATGAAGATAATAATGGTCGTACACAGGAAGACATGTATATGGATGGAATGGCGATATTAAACTTCGTCATAACTAATGTTCACAAGAATGTGAATGACTTGATTGCTCAGATGAAATGGAATAATGAAGAAGTTGGTTTATATGCATTACACCAGGCTAATAAATTCATGGTTGATTGTGTGCGAAAGAAATTGAAAGTTGTAACAGAAAAGGTTCCCATGAATGTTACTAATTATGGCAATACAGGCCCCGCAACTATCCCATTACTTTTATCTGATGTTTGTTCTTATACTCAATATAACTTAGAAAAAGTAATATTGAGCGGGTTTGGTGTAGGTTTATCTTGGGGTAGTGTAGCATGTAATTTACATAACACTCATTTCTATGAACCAATTAATAAGTAAAAGTTAAGCAATGACACACAAAGAAATTGAGGTTATCGTTTTAACCGTATTAGAAGATTTTTGTAACAGCAATAAAATTAGTGCTGAAATTAATTCCCATACCCCTTTAATAGGCGGTAGCCGAATTTTAGACTCGATGGGATTAGTTAATGTAATCGTAGATATTGAAACTGCATTTTTGGATAAGGATATTGAAATTTCATTAACTTCAGAAGCAGCAATGTCTGTGCGTATAAGCCCATTCCGTACAGTTGGTGCTCTATGTAATTATATTGCAAAACAACTTGGCATTGAAGAAAATGAATAAAATTATTATTATAACTGGATCCCGAAAAGGTCTGGGATATTCTCTGTGCAATTATTTTCTGGAACAAGGTAATATTATTTATGGCTGTAGTAGGAGAACTACAAACATCCAACATGAAAATTATTCTCATTTTTGCTTAGATGTATCTGACGAAACAGCTGTCATTGATATGGTTCGTCAGATTTATAAGAAGCATAAACGAATAGATATACTTATCAATAATGCAGGTGCTGCATCAATGAATCATTTTCTGTTAACACCATATTCAACAGCTCAGAAATTGTTTAATACCAATTTTATGGGAACATTTTTAATGTGTCGTGAGGTTGCGAAATATATGATTAGGCAAAAAGAGGGAAGAATTATAAATTACTCAACGGTAGCTGTTCCCTTAAACATGCAGGGAGAGCTTGTCTACTCATCCTCTAAGGCGGCTGTTGAACAGTTAACAAAAGTTTTAGCCGCTGAAATCGGTGAAAGTGGCGTCACAATTAATGCAGTAGGGCCGACCCCAATTTCTACTGACTTAATAAAAAATGTGCCAGAAAATAAAATTATCGAATTGATACAGCATCAGAGCATAAAACGAATAGGAACATTTGAAGATGTTTTAAATGTTATAAAATTCTTTATTTCTCCTGAAAGCGATTTCATTACTGGGCAAATTATCTATTTAGGTGGTATAAATTAAATAATTATGAATTGGATAATTGACCTTATTGAAAATAATGGTGACCAAGTAGCTGTTCTTTTTCATGAACAGAAATACTCATATATTCAGTTAGCTACTCAAATTAAAAAGTATTATGAGGAAATAAAAAATAAGCTACCCCAAGGAGGAGCTACTATTTCCATAATATCTGATTATAGTTTTGAATCTATTGCGTTATTTTTTGCCTTGGTAGAGAACAAAAATATTATTGTTCCTATTACAACGAAAGTAAAATCTGAAATCAAAGATAGACTTAAAATCGCTGGTTGTAATTATTCAATCTATTTTGATAATGATAATGATAAACTTAATATTATTTACAATGAAAACATTAGTGAAGTTCATCCTTTAATTCACGATTTGCAAGCTAAGAATTGTTCTGGTCTTATTCTTTTTAGTAGTGGATCGACAGGAATCCCCAAAGCAATGATTCATAATTTGGATAAGCTTATTGATTCATATAAGGATAAGAAAGGGAAAAAGCTCATTTTCCTGATTTTCTTAATGTTTGATCACATTGGAGGTTTAAACACATTGCTAAATTGTCTTTCTATGGGCGTTACAATGGTATTTCCAACCAACCGCGACCCAGAGCATGTATGCTCTTTAATCGAAAAATATGGGATTAACATTCTTCCTGCATCACCTACATTTTTAAATCTGATACTAATTAGTGAATCTTTTAAAAGATATAATCTTTCAAGTTTAAGACTGATTACTTATGGCACAGAATCTATGCCGGATAGTCTTCTATTAAAATTAAAAGATGTTTTTCCAACTGTAAAATTTCTGCAAACATTTGGAACAAGTGAAACTGGAATATCTAAAATTTCAAGTAAATCTTCTACAAGTACTTTTTTAAAATTTGAGGATCCAAATTCAGAATATAAAATTGTTAATGGGGAACTTTGGATCCGAAGCAAGACTCAAATATTAGGATATCTTAATTCTAATATGGATCGATTTACTGATGATGGATGGTTTAAAACCGGAGACCTTGTTGAAGAATCGGATGATGGTTATATCAAGATTGTAGGCAGAAATAATGAGATTATAAATGTTGGAGGAGAGAAAGTTTTGCCATCAGAGGTGGAGTCTGTTTTATTCCAAATACCTGAAATAAAAGATTGTATTGTTTTTGGTGAATCTAACCCAATTACGGGACAAATAGTTGTTGCGAAAATTCTTTTTGAGAAACCTCTGAAAGTTCCTGAAGCCAAAAAAATTGTTTATGTATTTTGTATAGGAAAATTAGATCGTTATAAAATACCCGCTAAAGTGATCTTAATGAATGAATCTGAGTTCTCAGAAAGATTTAAGAAAAAAAGGATATAAAATTTAATGACTATCGGATTTCATGCCCAAACATTGCATTATTCATTGATAAATAAATGTTTACAATAAATCATTTATTGCGTTCAATTTCATCATCTTATAACAATTTTAGGTTCAATAACCGAAAATTATTAAAAATTTTATACTTCTAGCTTATGTTGAATAGTTAATAATGGGGGTAGGTGAAAAAATTATATTTCCATTAATTTCTTACATAAAATTGAAGTTTTCTTAGTTGATTCTTCCTATTAGATGTTTTTCAATACTATGAATTTATATTCATTTCATAAATGTTCCTATTTAGAAATTGATAAACTCGTTTCTTTCTTGGATACTCATTGGGGGGAAAATCATTCTTTAGTTTTATCTCGCGAATTGATGAATTTTCAGCATTATAATGCTAAAGAAGAGACATATAATTTCATTTTAGCAGAGAATAATCAAACTCTTGAAATTGATGCAGTCATTGGATTCATTTCTACATCACAATATGATATAAACTTAGAAAGCAATGGCGATTATTGGGGTGCTATATGGAAAAAAAGAGAAGACATTAAAAATGAAGAAGATAATTCTGTAGGTTTTTATATTTGGGAGCAACTATTTAATCTCCCATATTTCAATTCTTTAGGTGCAATTGGGCTTAATGATATGGCTAAGAAATTTTATAAAAAATCTCGTTTTAAGTTGGGCACATTAGATCACTATTACTTGCTCAATACTCAAAAAAAGAAATTTTACATAGCGAAAAATATAAAATCAGAATTTAAGGATTCATTCTGCCTGAATGAAAATTATAAAATAGATTATATTTCAATATCCGATGTAAATGCCCCTCCTATCGTAACTTATCGTCCTGCAAAATCGATAGCTTATTTTATTCAGCGATATGCAAAACACCCAATTTATAAGTATAAATTCTTAGGGGTTTTTCATAATAAAAACTTAATTAGTATTTGGGCGGTAAGATTGATAACAGCGAGGAATTCGAAGACATTACGTATTATTGATATTTTAGGGGACATTGAAGAATTACCTAATTTACAAAATCAGGTTCAAAAGATATTAATTTCTGATAATGCTGAATATATTGACATACTTAATTTTGGTATAGATGAAAAAATCTTTTTATCTATTGGATTTCAAAAATTAGATTTAAATGGAAATATAATAATACCTACCTATTTTGAACCTTTCGAACGAAGGAATGTGATGATTGATTTTGCTTATAAGGCCGATTTTAATTATAAAATTTTTAAGGGCGATGCAGACCAAGACAGACCCAGCATCATAGAAAAAGTATGAATAAGAAAGTAACCATCATATTGTATCACTATATCAGGGATATTAAGAACAGCAGATACCCCGGAATAAAAGGCCTGGATACTGATCTGTTCAAAGAACAGGTAGCTTACTTAAAGAAGCATTATACGATCATTACAATGGAACAATTGATCGATTCCATTGATAATGATACAGCCTTGCCGGTTAATTCTACTTTATTAACTTTTGATGATGCCTATATTGATCATTTTACGCAGGTCTTTCCTGTTTTAAATCAGAATAAGATTCAGGGTTCATTTTATCCTCCAGTAAAGGCGATCAAAGAGCACATTGTATTAGACGTTAATAAGATCCATCATATTCTTGCTTTAGGTGTAGGTAATAACAATATTATCAATGAAATATATAATCAACTGAATCATTATCGTAAAGAATTTAAGCTGGAATCGAATGAATATTTTTATGAAAAATTTGCCCTTGCTGATAGATTCGATACCGCCGACACTATCTTCATTAAACGATTGTTACAAAGAGGGCTTGATGAACAGTTGAGGAATATAATCACCAATAAACTTTTCGAAAAATTCATTGGAATGTCTGAAAACGCATTTGCCTGTGAATTATATATGAACATTGACCAGATCAGGACGATGAGGCAATTCGGGATGCATATTGGGAGTCATGGATTTGATCATTACTGGCTTGGTGATTTACCAAAGGAAAAACAAGAAATTGAAATTGATAAATCATTAGAATTCTTAAAATTAATTGGGGTTAATTTAGATCAGTGGACAATGTCCTATCCTTATGGAAGCTACAATATTGACACTGTTAATATTATTAATAACAAAGGATGTAAATTAGCACTAACGGCTAAAGTTGACATTGCCAATCTAAATCAACACAGAAGATTTGAGCTGCCTCGCTTGGATACCAATGACATTCCGACTATAGCAAATGCCTCCACCAATTCATGGTATGATCAAGCCTAAAGAATAACAAAGGATACGCTGAATATCCTTTATGAAAAAATTAAAATTAATACTAACTAATTCCGGGCTTACCGGACAATTATTACTCAAGATGAAAGTTGATAATAAGTTTGATCCATGTGAAATCTGTGGCACAGATTCATGGGTGTCGGTATACGAGGGTCCGATACGTGCCGGTAGCTTTGGTTCTTATAAAAATGATGGTACTGTTGCCATTTGTAATGGATGTGGTGTAGGCCGGTTAGCTGAAGCCGATTCAATTGATACCAAAGCGTATGAAAGCAAGGAATATCGTGTGACTGTTGACCAGGGTCTAGAGATAACAGATTTTTTTCGTCATGCTGATCCTATTCAGATTCACCATTTGGTTGCTGCACGGCCTTATGCATTTCGCGGCAAAACCGTTGCGGATATCGGATGTGGCGCCGGCTCCTTTATTGACCATATCTCCGGCTTAGCTGAAAAGATCATTGCAATTGAACCAACAACTATGTACCAGAATTCATTACGAAGGCGTGGTTATGAAGTATATAGTTATGCAAGTGAAGCAATTGCCGTAAGATCGGGTAGTGTTGACTACGCATTTGCGTTCCAGGTCATTGAACATGTACGAAATCCTCGCACTTTCCTATCTGAAATTTTAACATTATTAAAGCCCGGTGGTACATTACTGATTGCCACACCTAACAGAAATGATATCATGATGAAATTACTTCCTGAAGAATTCCCGAGTTTTTTCTATCGGATAGTACACCGCTGGTACTTCGATTGTAAAAGTTTAACCCGAAGTGCTATTGAAGCAGGTTTTAACATTGAATCAGAACGATATCTTCATACAATGAATATGTCAAATATGTTATCATGGCTTATTCAGCGTCGTCCCACAGGCAGCACTTACAGTTTACCTGGTATTGAAAATGCAGCTGATACGCTTTGGAATACGTATCTTGAAACAAGTGGTCAGGCAGACACACTGTTCCTTAAAGTTACCAAACCAGCTAATTAAAAATCGATTACGATAATGTCACCTTCTAGTATTGCTATAAAATTGAAACAGGATTGGGCCAAAGCAATATTGCCTTTGGATTCAACGCTTGAGCAGGCAGTCAAAAATCTTGATGAGACTAAATTCCAGATAGTTTTAGTATGTGATGAAAATAATCACCTTATCGGAACTATTACTGATGGAGATATCCGAAGGGGATTATTAAGGGGAATGAATCTTAACAGCCCGATACAAACAGTGTTGAAGAATGATTCATTTGTTGCCACGCCAACTATTTCCCAGGAAATGGTTATTAATCTCATGTTGGCCAACAGGATACACCAATTGCCGGTAGTTGACGAAAACAGATGTGTAGTTGGTTTAATGCTTTGGGATCAATTTCACGAATTACCTGCCACCAGGCCTAATACAATGATCATTATGGCCGGAGGCTCAGGCGTACGTATGCGCCCCCATACAGAGAATTGCCCTAAACCATTGTTACCAGTTGCTGGCAAACCTATATTAGAACACATCATAGAAAGAGCCAAAGCAGATGGCTTTCATCATTTTATCTTTGCCATTCATTATCTCGGCCATATGATTGAGGAATATTTTGGCAATGGGGATCGTTGGCAGGTTCGCATTGAATATTTGCGTGAACAAACTCCTCTTGGAACCGCTGGGGCTCTTTCATTGCTGGATCCCCGCCCTAAGCTCCCCTTTATAGTAAGTAATGGGGATGTTATGACTGATATCCATTATGACGAAATACTGGATTTCCATAATCGTTACGAGTCGAGTGCAACTATGGCTGTTCGGTTGTATGAATGGCAACAGCCCTTTGGTGTTGTAGAAACTCATGGCGTGGAGATCATTGGCTTTCAGGAAAAACCTGTCGTACAATCGCAGATCAATGCCGGAGTCTATGTATTGAATCCGGAAACCTTGAATTGTCTTAAAGCTGATACTCATTGCGATATGCCTTCTCTATTCGAAACGGTTCGGGAAGAAAAAAAACGCACTGTTGCGTATCCGATATATGAGCGTTGGAGAGATGTGGGCAGGTTTGAAGATCTTACAGGTGCCAGTGCAGATGCTACAGAATCAATGCCACGTTAAAATACAAAAAAAGGACTAATTTAATATATCTTTTTACGAGAACTAATATTATTAATCATACTGATATAGGGGATATATTAAAATGAAATTATTACGCAAGATCGAGAAGTTTGTATGGGATTCAAAAATATCTGTAGTTCAGAAAAATTCAAAATTCAAAGACATTCACAAGGGAGAGACCTGTATGATATTTGGGAATGCAGGGTCATTGAAGTATTATGATTTTTCCGCTTTACCTAAAATTCCTTCGATCGGATGTAGCTATTCTTTAACTGATAATAGGACCAAAGATCTGAATATGCAATATTGTGTTACGTCAGACCCGTATCTTCTTTATCCTATACGGCACAATAAAACTTATAAAAAGTTTCAAAGAAACCTGATAGAACCAATTATGAGAAAGCTTATTCTCAAGAACAAGGGAACAACTTTTTTTATCAGCCTGACTAATTATTTTGGTTTCTTCAGAATCCCGGAGAATTTAAACTTTTTTTACCATTTTGGAGACAAGACATCAACAAGTTGTGATTTAGGTGGTAAGTTTGCTGTAAGCAAGGGCGCGTTACATATTATGATAGGTGTTGCTAAGTATCTCGGTTTCTCAAAAGCAATTCTTTTAGGATGTGATTATCTTGGAAGTCCTAAATTAGAAGGCCATTTCTACGCTGATGTTGCTCCTTTTATTGGGGTCGATGATAAGGGCTATCGTGAAGGGGTAAAAAGAATAGCAGATGGAATAGAAATTCTATGTATTTTCCCAAAAGGCATTAAAAGTATTGACTTTAAATCAGCGTCTTTTGAAGAATATTTTAATTCGCCGGAAATTTACAGGGAAAATCACAAGTTTATTGATCCTGAATATTTAAAAATGATGCGAAAATGTTTGCCTTACGACCAGATCTGCTTGTAATAGTATCATCAACTAAAAAGTACTCATACCAAATGTTGCTCATCTTATCCATCTTAAAAAACTAAAACTAAATTTGAAATATCTTTAGCATAGAAATCAGTTGAGGATTTAAACCTTTTTAAGGTGATGTATTTTTTGTTTCAATAATGGGGATTTAATGTTTATTATTTGTATTGATTTCATCATGTGGTTATTTCGGCGGATAGGAAAATAACTCAATAACACAGATATTATTGATGAGAAGCACTTTTGTTTTTTGAGGCAAAAAGGGCAAATAAAAACAAATTTATATAATATAGTCTCAAAAAGCTGAACATCATCAATCTTTGCAGCGAAAAAAATCATGATCTCAAAATCATTTTTTAATTAATTGATATTCATCAAATAATATACGAAACTTAATAATCTCTAAAGAATGTTTAATAATAAATCGATCTTAATAACCGGTGGTACAGGTTCTTTTGGGAAGCAATATACAAGAACGATTTTGTCTCATTATAAACCTAAAAAACTAATCATCTACTCGCGCGATGAACTAAAGCAATTTGAAATGGCGCAGGAGTTTCCCGATAAGAAATACAATTGCATGCGTTATTTCATCGGAGATGTGCGAGACCGTGATCGATTGACGATGGCCATGCGGGGTGTTGATTTTGTGATTCATGCTGCAGCGCTAAAACAGGTGCCGGCGGCCGAATACAACCCTATGGAGTGTATCAAGACAAACATTTATGGTGCGGAGAACGTTATACAGGCTGCGTTGGCTGCAAATGTCGAAAAGGTGATTGCTCTTTCCACCGACAAAGCGGCCAATCCCATCAATCTTTATGGTGCTACCAAGCTTGCCTCTGATAAACTCTTTGTTGCGGCAAACAACATGGCTGGCGGTTATCGCACTCGTTTTTCCGTAGTCCGTTACGGCAATGTAGTCGGCTCACGCGGGTCAGTAGTTCCTTTTTTTAAGAAAATGATTGATGAAGGTGCTGATTTCCTCCCGATTACTGATGAGCGCATGACTCGCTTCTGGATCACTTTGCAACAGGGGGTTGATTTTGTACTAAAGAATTTCGAGCGTATGCACGGTGGCGAGATTTTTGTACCAAAGATTCCCTCAGTACGCATTACAGATTTAGCCATGGCAATGGCTCCAAATCTTGAACAAAAAATCATCGGAATACGCCCTGGAGAAAAGATTCATGAAGTCATGTGCCCGGCAGATGATTCACACTTGACACTAGAGTTTAACGACCACTTTGTGATTACTCCAACTATCTCCTTTGTAGATCAGGACATTCGGTTCAATATAAATAAGCTAAAGGAGATGGGTCAACCAGTACCTGCAGAGTTTGAATACAACTCAGGTACAAATCAACATTTCTTAACCATTATGGAAATTATTGAACTCAACCACATTACAGGTTGTTAATAAATCGATGAGCACCTAACATATCAAGCAGTTTGTAATGAAGCGTTTAGCACTTGGCACTGCTCAGTTTGGTCTTCACTATGGTATTGCAAACCAGTTTGGGCAGGTTACAACAGATGAGGTCAAAAAGATTCTTCAAGCAGCTCGCTCAGCTGGGATTGATACACTCGATACTGCTGTTGCTTATGGTTCGAGCGAACGTGTTTTGGGAGAAATAGGTGTGGCTGATTGGCGAATCATTACCAAGTTGCCGGGTCTGCCCGAAAATTGCAACAACATTGAAGATTGGGTTAACAATACTGTCAGGGAATCCTTGCAGCGGCTTAAAGAAAATAAACTTGCCGGACTTCTTTTGCACCGGCCGCTCCAACTACTTGAGGAAAATGGAGCAAGCCTTTATCAGGCACTCATCAATCTCAAAAAAGAAGAACTGGTTGAAAAGATAGGTTATTCCATCTATTCACCTGATGACCTTGACAGGCTTTATGAGCGATTTCCACCCGATTTGATGCAAGCGCCATTTAATATTTTTGACCAGCAATTTCTTACAAATGGTTGGTTAAAAAAATTGCATGAAGCAGATGTTGAAATTCATGTCAGATCAGTTTTTCTGCAAGGATTGCTTTTAATGAAACCACAGGATCTACCAATAAAATTTTATCCATGGAAGACTCTTTGGAATAAGTGGTACAACTGGCTTAATGAAAACAATCTTACTCCCTTACAAGCATGCCTCAGGTTTGCAATAGCACAACCCGAAATTAATCGCGTAGTTGTTGGGGTAGATAATGCCGGACAACTTAACGAAATTCTTTCCGCGGCTCAATGTAATGCACCTTTGCCACCTCAGGAACTTGCTTCCGAAGATAAAAACTTAATCAATCCCTCTCTATGGCACAATCTGTGAAAACCGTTGCCATCATCCAGGCCCGCATGGGTTCAACTCGTTTTCCGAACAAGGTGATGCAACGAATAAATGATATTCCAATGATCGAGTTGCTTATAAAACGTCTTTCAAAATCAAAGCAAATTGATCAAATTGTTTTGGCAACCTCAGAAGACAAACTTAATAACCCTTTGGTTGATCACATCAGAAAAATGGGCTACAAGGTTTATCAGGGAAATGAAAATGATGTACTTGATCGCTACTATCAAGCTGTAGCTGATGATCAGCCTGATATTGTCGTGCGCATAACGGGAGATTGTCCACTGATTGATCCGGTTGTCGTTGATGAAGTGATTGAAGTCTTTAAGAAAAGCAACTGTGACTATGCCTGTAATACCAATCCGCCAACCTATCCTGACGGTTTAGATACTGAAGTCTTCTCATTTGATGCGCTTGCAGTTGCATGGAAAGAAGCAAAACTAAAATACGAGCGCGAACATGTAACTCCTTACATCCGTGAATCCGGTAGATTTAAAGTTCTCAATATTCCATTTTCGCAGGATCATTCAAGCGAACGCTGGACTGTGGATGAACCCGAAGATTTTGAAGTCATAAAAGCGGTTTTTGATTACTTCCACCCGCGGACAGACTTCAGTTGGATCGAGGTATTGCAACTCTCAAAGGATAAACCCGAACTTTTTCAAGCCAATCGCCATCTGATTCGAAATGAAGGTGCAACCATCGGGGTCGGTCAGAAACTGTACAAGCGTGCCAAACGCGTCATCCCCGGAGGTAATATGCTGCTTTCTAAGCGTGCTGAGATGTTTCTGCCCGATCAGTGGCCGACCTACTTCAGCAAAGCCAAGGGTTGCAAAGTGTGGGATCTGGACGGAAAAGAATATATTGACATGTCGATCATGGGCATTGGCACCAATATCCTTGGATATGGCCACCCTGAGGTGGATGCCGTTGTTCACCAAACGGTGGATGCGGGAAACATGTCGACATTCAATTGTCCGGAAGAAGTTTATTTGGCAGAAAAGTTGATCGAATTGCATCCTTGGGCAGATATGGTGCGCTTTGCGCGCTCAGGTGGTGAGGCCAATGCTATAGCCATTCGCATCGCCCGTGCTGCGAGCGGAAAAGAAAAAGTGGCCTTCTGTGGTTACCACGGTTGGCACGATTGGTATTTAGCCGCCAACCTGGGTGACGAGAAAAATCTTGCGGGCCACCTGCTGCCAGGATTAGAACCCAATGGCGTGCCAAAAAGCCTGCGCGATACCATCTATCCATTTAACTACAACAAGTTTGAAGAACTTGAAACGCTGGTTCATTCTCACGATATTGGTGTTATAAAAATGGAGGTTTCACGCAATAAGGGCCCTGAAAATGGCTTTCTGGAAAAAGTGCGCAAGCTTGCATCAGACAAGAGCATTGTGCTTATTTTTGATGAATGCACTTCGGGTTTTCGGCAGACCTTTGGTGGTCTGCATAAACTTTATGGTGTAGAGCCGGACATGGCCATGTTTGGCAAGGCATTGGGGAATGGTTATGCAATTACTGCTACCATTGGTCGCCGGGAAATCATGGAAGCGGCACAAACCAGTTTTATCAGCAGTACATTTTGGACTGAAAGGATCGGCCCAACGGCTGGATTAAAAACTCTGGAAGTGATGGAACGTATCCAATCATGGAACACAATTACTGCAACGGGAATTTATATCAAACAACGCTGGCAACAGTTAGCGGATGGTCATTCACTGCAAATAGACCTTTGGGGGTTGCCTGCCTTGGCTGGATTTACTTTCAAAAGCCCCAATGCATTGGCCTACAAAACCCTGATTACTCAAGAAATGCTGGCTAAGGGTTATCTGGCCGGAAACAGCGTCTATGTATGCACAGAGCATACCCTTGCTGTCGTTGATGCTTTCTTTGAAGCCCTCGATCCTGTATTTGGTTTGATTAAGGAATGCGAAGGAGGTCGGGATGTTATGAGTCTGCTTAAAGGGCCAATTTGTCACGGAGGATTTAAACGATTAAATTGAATTATCTTACTTATAATTACACTTGAGTACTGTTTTAATTACTGGTGCTACAGGCCTTTTGGGCAGCACCTTGATTCCGGGACTCCTTCGCAAGGGGTTCAAAGTTATTACCCATTCACAACATAGTGCTGCAGATTTCCAGGCCGATCTTGCTAATCAACAGGCTACCTCTGAATTGTTGGATCAAGTCAAGCCTGATACACTCATTAATCTTGTTGGGTTAACTAATGTGGATCTCTGTGAGACACAGCCCAATGCTGCTTATATTGCGAATACTAAAATTGTCGAAAATATCACTGATTGGATCAAAAAAACAAAGACTGCTTGTCATCTTGTGCAAATATCTACTGACCAGGTTTATGATGGAGAAGGACCACATTACGAAGACTTAGTTAAACTTACAAATTATTATGCATTTTCGAAATATGCTGGAGAACTTTTAGCAAGCCGAGTTTCAAGCACAATTCTTCGAACAAATTTCTTTGGTTATAGTCACTGCGAAAAGAGACAAAGCTTAACAGACTGGTTATTCCTCTCTTTATCTGATGATATTGACATCCAGGTCTTCGATGATGTAATGTTCAGCCCTCTTTCAATGACAACTATAGCAGAGATAATTCAACATGTTATTAAAAAGAAACCCAATGGAGTATTCAATCTGGGTTCAAGAAACGGAATGAGCAAAGCTGACTTTGCGTTTGCTTTTGCCGGGGAACTTAATTTAAATACCAACAGACTTCAGAGAACTACAACAAAACAAGTCACGTCCCTTAAAACATATCGCCCAAAGGACATGAGAATGGATTGTACAAAGTTGGAGGAAACTTTTAAGTTTAAACTACCCTTGCTTATAGATGAAATAAAACTCTCAGCTAAAGAATATAATGAACAGACCAGATGCCTTTTTAGAAATTAACGGACGACAAATAGGACAGCATTTTCCTTCCTATTTTATTGCTGACATCGCAGCGAATCATGATGGAGATCTTTCTCGTGCTAAGGAACTCATTTGTATTGCTGCTGAATCAGGAGCAAATGCTGCGAAGTTTCAACATTTTAATGCTGAGACCATTGTTAGCGATTACGGATTTAAAAACCTTAATGGAGTTCAGTCACATCAATCGAAGTGGAAAAAATCTGTGTATGAGGTTTATCGGGATGCAAGCGTAAGTCTAGAATGGACTGTAACTCTGAAAGAGACTTGTGATAAGGTGGGGATTACATTTTTTACGAGCCCTTATTCAAAGGATCTAGTTGATCACATAGATCCTTATGTACCAGCATATAAAATTGGTTCTGGGGATATTACATGGCTTGAAATGATCAGATACATAGCCGGAAAGCACAAGCCATATTTTTTGTCAAGCGGCGCCTCAACAATAGAGGAAGTACATCAGGCGGTTTCTGCCGGCCTTGAGATTAATACAAAGTTATGTTTAATGCAGTGCAATACCAATTACACAGCAAGTCTTAAGAATTTCAAATATATAAATTTGAATGTTTTAAAAACTTATCGGGATATGTATCCGGATATGGTTCTTGGCTTAAGCGATCATACGCCCGGTCACGCAACTGTGCTTGGGGCCGTTGCATTGAGTGCAAGAGTGATTGAAAAGCATTTCACCGACAACACAGAGCGAATCGGACCGGATCACGCATTTTCGTTGAATCCTGTTGCATGGCGTGATATGGTCGATAGGACTCGCGAGCTTGAATATGCTCTCGGCACTGGTATTAAACAAGTGGAAGAAAATGAACTTCAAACCGTTGTTCTTCAAAGGCGTTCGATACGAGTATTGAAAGATTTGGCTGCAGGGCATATACTTACAATTAATGATTTGACAGTTCTTAGACCATGTCCAACCGACGGCTTTCCACCAAACAAGATTAGTGACCTGATTGGTAAACGTTTGCGTCGACAAAAGTCTTATGGTGAGCACATTTCATGGCAAGACATAGAATGAGCGCCAACAATTATAACTCTGATAGAGTCGTTATTGTTATTCCGGCCTATAACGAAGAATTAACAATAAAGGAGGTAATCAGAAATATTTTGCCGTATGCCAGAGTAATAGTAGTGGATGACGGATCTTGTGATGATACGGCCATTATTGCCTGTAATGAAGGTTGTGATGTTGTTATTCATGCTGACAATCAAGGCTATGATCAAGCGCTCGAGACTGGCATGAAGAGAGCGCTTGAACTCGGATTCGATTTTGCGATAACCATGGATGCAGACGGCCAGCATAATCCGGAAACAATTAACAAATTCGTTTCAGAGTTTCATAAAGGTGCAGATATAGTAATCGGTATAAGAAACAAAAAGCAGCGAATTGCAGAATCATTTTTCGCATGGATTAGTATGATCCTTTGGGGAATCAGAGATCCTCTGTGCGGTATGAAGGGATATAGTTTAAATCTTCTCCGTTTAGTGGATCGTTTCGATACTTATGGATCAATCGGAACAGAATTGACCATTCGCGCAGCTAAATCTGGTTTTACAATTCATCAAGTCCAAGTTGATACAAATCAGCGAAATGGGACACCTCGCTTTGGAAGTGGGCTTCGTCCAAATCTCAAAATATTACGTGCGCTACTTTATGCGCTGAATAGTAATAAAATAAAATGAAAATAGTCATAACAATCGAAGTCCGAATACATAAACTGAACCAATTATGAAAATTAAAATTCCATATTTGTTTTTATTTTTCACAACGCTTTTGGGTCTTTACAGTTCATGTAGAAGAATAGATTCTAATATTGAAATTCAGCTTTCCCCAAGAAATATTCATATTTCCAAATGGTATAACGGTACATATTCAGCAATTGCATTTGTGTGGGACGATACTAATGAAAATCATTACACATCAGTAGGTCCAATATTTAATTCATATGGATATCATACAAGCTTTGGAGTTATTACAATTAGTTTAAAAGACCACTTAGACGGCTACAAATCATTGGTTTCCTATGGGCATGAAATATGCAGTCATTCAAAAACGCACACTGCTGTGGAATTTCTTACTCCAGAGCAGATGATTGTTGAGTTAAGCGATTCAAAAGAAGCTATTTATAAGTCATTGGGAGTAATTCCCACAACTTTTATTCATCCATACAATAGAACTAACGATACATATAACAATATGTTGGATAATTTCTATTTGTATTCCCGCATTTATAACAAATACCAAGACTCTACTAATTTTATTGTGAATCTTTTAAGTAACTCTGATTATAATTATTTTATAAATACGTATAATTTAGGATTAAAAACTAATAACTGGATTACATTTGCTGGGCATGGTTTAGATGGTTTAAGTTGGGAACCGATAAAATCAAGTGAGCTGAAAAAGTTTCTTGATTTTTTGAAATTTGAGACGAACACTTGGGTTGATACTTATTCCAGAATTGCCATATACAATGAAGTTAGATTAAAAGTAAAATCAGTAGTTACGGGAAAAGATTTCATCAAGGTTGATGACGCAGCTGTAAATTACTCCAGATTTGTCCCTTTTCAAATTTCAGAAATTCCTATAACCATAGAAATTGAATCTGTTGAAGATAAATACAAATTCTCAGGAAATAATATTATTAAAAATAGTTATTCTAATAAGACCTACTTTGTAACTATTAATTTGCTTAAAGGGAATGTATTTTATTATACTCAAAATATTACTAGCGCTATTTAATGCTCTAATTGGTAAGCCGATAACATGAAAACAGTTGCAACAATCGAAGCCCGAATGACCTCATCGAGGTTGCCAGGGAAAGTGCTTTTACCTGCTGCCGGAATGCCTATGCTTTCGCACCTGATTCGCCGTTTACGAGCAGTACCATCAGTAGACGAAATTATTCTGGCAACTACGACCAACACGACAGATGATTTGCTTGTTGATTTTGCAGGAAAGATTGGCATCAATTGTTTTCGTGGAAGCGAAGATAATGTGATGACCAGGGTGATCGGTGCTGCTGATTCTGCAGGTGCTGAACTTGTTGTCGAAATCACCGGGGATTGTCCAATTATTGATCCTGAAATCGTTGAACAAACAATCCGGATGTTTCATGCCAACCAGGCCGATTATGTGAGCAACGCACATATTCGAAGTTTTCCCGATGGTATGGATACTCAGGTATTTCACATCGAAACCCTGAAGCGCTCAGCTCTTATGACAAGTGACAGACTCGACCACGAACATGTTACCTTACATATCAGAAATCATCCTGAATTATTCAGCCAGGTACACCTTGTTGCTCCATCTGGGTTACATTGGCCCGAACTTGGATTAACCCTCGATGAACCAGCCGATTATGAATTACTAACAAAAATAATCGAACACTTTGAGCCATCCAATCCACTTTTTAGTTGTTTGGATGTCATCAGATTATTGCGCCAGAAGCCCGAATGGTTAGCAATTAATAAATTAGTTATACGGAAAGGTAACACATAAATAACGATCATGAACATAGCTATTGTCAGTCATGATGCTGGGGGAGCAGAAATCCTGAGCAGTTGGGTTTTACATCAAAATGAAAAATATTTCGCAGTGCTTGAGGGTCCGGCCATAAATATATTCCAGCGGAAGCTTGGCCTTCAATTAAATCTGCCTTTAGAGCAAGCTATTCAACGATGTGACTGGGCTCTTTGCGGAACTAGTTGGCAATCAGATCTTGAACGTCGGGCAATCAAGTTGTGTAAGGCTTCTGGAAAGAGAGTCGTAGTCTTTCTTGACCATTGGATGAACTATCAAGAGCGCTTACTGATTGACGGCGAACTGATTCTGCCAGATGAGATATGGGTGGGAGACAATGAAGCAGAAAGAATCGCGAGAAATATTTTTCCTTCAACCCCGATTATTCTTTTAGCTAATCCATATGTTGAAGATCTTCTTCTTGAACTAAAGAATACCAAGCCTTCGGATAATGCGGTTGCACAAAAGTCAATTCTTTATATTTGTGAACCCATTCGTGAGCATGCATTGCTCCAGCATGGTGATGAGCGGTACTGGGGCTATACAGAAGAGGATGCATTGAAGTTTTTCTTGAAAAACGTTGCATTACTCGTCCATCCGATACATCAGATTAAAATCCGTCCGCATCCCTCTGAGAAAAGGTGCAAATATGATTGGGCCATAGACTTTTCTAAGTCGATTGTTATCAGTGATGGGACGAAATCTTTAATAGAAGAGATTTCTGATGCTGATACGATCGCTGGTTGTGAATCTATGGCTATGGTAATTGGATTATTTGCCAATAAAAGAGTAATCAGTTGTATCCCCCCTGGAGGGAGAAATTGCTGCCTACACCAGACTGAAATTCAGCACCTTCAGAACGTTGTAGCACAACATGCAGAATTAGGTCATGCAATATAAATGTTTAATAGTCGGACTTGGCCAAATCGGTATGGGTTATGATCTATCCCTTGAACCTGAGCGGGCAATTTTTACTCATACCCGTGCATTCTCTGTACATCCATCGTTCGAGATAGTTGGTGCGGTGGATACTTCTGAAGCAAAGCGATCGATCTTTGAAGCGCAATTCAGAAGGCCCGCTTATGAAGATATTCATTCTGCTATGAAAGAACTTAGTTCCGATATAGTAGTAATTTCAAGTCCTACAGCTTACCACTGCATGCATGTAAGAGAAGTCCTATCTCTTGCTAAGCCCTTAGCTATCCTATGCGAAAAACCGTTGTCATACGATCTTGTAGAAGCGCATGAAATTGTTCAATCTTGTGAAAGATCCGGTGTTAAGTTGTTTGTAAACTATATGCGTCGATCTGATCCAGGAGCAATTGAAGTTAAAAAACGAATCACAAATGGCAGCATTGCCCAACCAATTAAAGGGACTGTCTGGTATTCAAAAGGGTTTTTACACAACGGGTCGCATTTTTTTAATCTTATGCAGTTTTGGCTTGGGACATTTATGCAGCATTCCATTATAAGCAAGGGACGCCTTTGGAACAACATAGATCCTGAGCCCGATATTTTCGTTGAATTTGAGCGAGGCTGTGTCATTTTTTGTGCTGCCTGGGAAGAGAGTTATTCCCACTATACGGTTGAATTGATCAGCCATTCAGGGCGCTTGCGTTATGATCGAGGAGGAGAACACATTCAATGGCAGGCCACTATTAACGATCCTGACTTTATCGGTTACACTATATTGAAACCCGAGCCTGAAATTATTCAAAATGGGATGGCCCGATATCAATATCACGTTGCTGACCATCTCTTCCTGGCGTTAAAAGGTAAGGAAGCTTCATTGTGCAATGGAGCAGAAGCTTTAGACACTCTTAAGGCTATGTTTGAAATTTTAAACTCAAGGATTAATTAATAATTTTTTACCCATGATCGATTTTGATAGTTTAGACTATGGATTGCTGGAGAAAGAAGTAGACTTCTATTTGAAAACGCTTTTCCCCATGAACCGGAGTATATTGAATAGCGGAGTTAGAGATACTTTACAGATATTACAGAACCTGACTGAATTCTCAGTAATTGATATTCCTTCCGGAACAAAATGTTATGATTGGGTAGTTCCTGATCAATGGGAGGTTGAGGATGCATATATTGAAGACGAGGACAAAAATATAATTATTGATTACAGGCACAATAATCTGCATGTTTTAAATTATAGCACTTCTATAGATAAAATCATGAGTTTTGATGAACTTGAAAAGAAGCTTTACTATTTACCTCAATTGCCTGATGCGATCCCTTATAAAACTTCCTATTACAATAAAAATTATGGATTTTGTTTATCATACAATCAATTTAGGGAATTAGACCGGTCAAAAAAATACCATCTTGTAATCAGATCTACGTTTACAAAGGGCTCTATTAAGGTTGGGGAATACATTTTAAAAGGGAAAAGTTCCGAAGAAGTCATTCTATCTTCTTACACTTGTCATCCCTCAATGGCAAATGATGGCATTTCAGGTATGGTGCTTTGGGCTGTATTACTAAAAACACTAAAGCAGAAAAATCTTTATTATACGTATAGGTTTGTTTTGCTACCTGAAACTATCGGGGCAATAGCCTATTTGAACCTGAAAGAAACTGAGATAAAGCAAAACGTAAAAAGGGGGCTTGTTCTGACTACTGTAGGTGGCCCCGGAAAATTTGGTTATAAAGAATCTTTCAAGGGTAATGACCTGATTGATAAATGTGTTGTAAAGGCATTTGAAGAGTTAAATATAAATTTTATTAAATATCCTTTTGATATTTATGGTAGCGATGAAAGACAATATTCATCGCTCGCATTTCGAATTCCCTGTGCAACAATTTCAAAGGATAAATACTATGAGTATAAAGAATATCATACATCTCTTGACAATTTAGACTTTGTCCGCCCTAGTTATATTATTGAATCTTTTAAAGTATACTTGAATGCAATTAATATTTTAGAGATGTCTAGCTCAATATTTATTTCGACAAGCCAGGCTTGTGAGCCTTTTCTCAGTCAAAGAAATCTTTTCCCGACTATTGGGCTCACTATTTCGAATTGTGAAGAAATCAGCAGCGATCATAATAAGAATTTTTACGAAGTCGGGGAAGTCGGTCGTGTAAGTGGAATGGAAATAGAAGAAATTCTTTGGTTAATGTTTTATTGTGATGGAACAAATACTATCCTGGATATCAGTGAAAAAACGACAATTCAAGTATCAAATCTTTATCGAACAGCTATGGTACTGGTTAATCATGCGTTATTAGAAGAACAAGTTCGTTAGGAGTGAAGAAATGAAGATTTTATTTATTGGCGGTAATCATCCCCGGCATTTATATTACATAAGGAAAATAAATGACGTGTTTCCAATCCATGGAGCTATCTTTTTGAAGAGAGAAAAAATGGTACTTGAAATTCCCTCTGGATTGGAAGATATTGATACAGACAACTTTGTGAAGCATTTTTCAAAAAGGGCAGAAGCAGAGGCAAAGTATTTTGGTCATACAAACATAAAAATATTCAAATGCGATAAACTTGTATTAAGAAATGAGAATTTAAATTCTCAGGCATCAATTGATTTTATCAAAAAAGTAAATCCTGATATTGTTTTAATCTTCGGTACAGGATTAATAAAAGAGCCATTATTTTCTGCTATGCCTAAAAATACCATTAATCTCCATCTAGGATTATCTCCGAGGTATCGTGGCGCTGCTACACTATTCTGGCCATTTTATTTCCTTGAACCGCAATTTGCTGGAAGCACATTTCATCACATAGTTTCTGAACCTGATTCCGGTGATGTAATTCACCAACTGGTACCAACACTCGAAAAAGGAGATTCATTGCATGACGTTGCATGTAAAGTTGTTCTTGAGTCAGCTGAAATATGTGTAAAACTTCTTATGAAATTTTCTGAAAAAGGTTCTTTTAGTACCCATAAGCAGCAATCAAGTGGTAAAAATTTTCTTGAAAAAGATTTTTCCGCTTATCATCTCAGAGTGATATATAATACATTCAACGACAAGATTGTTGATCATTATCTTGAATCAAAAGCTGCGAAAAATATGCCATTTCTATTTAACCAATTTGATTGAGCATACATGACAACTATCACATCGTCTTTAGCCTGTAAGGTTTTATACAATTGCATATTTGAAAAAGTAGACACTTAACGGATAAAAAATTTATTATGAACTACGAACAACTCGCTATAAATGGCGGACCAAAAACGATTACCAGAGCATTTAAGCGTTATAATCCTATCGGGAAAGAGGAGATTGAAGCAGTTAGGGTGGTGATGGAATCCGGTGTTCTATCCAAATTTCTTGGCTGTTGGGATCCTGATTTTTATGGTGGCCCTAAGGTTCAGGCCTTTGAACGCCAATGCGAAGCATACTTTGGGGTGAAGCATGCAGTTACTGTTAATTCGTGGACATCAGGATTGATTACTGCTGTTGGTGCTATTGGAATCGAACCCGGTGATGAAATTATTGTAACACCCTGGACCATGTGCGCCAGTGCCACTGCCATCCTGCATTGGAATGCAATACCTGTGTTTGCCGATATTGAGCCTGAAACTTTCAACATCGACCCGAAATCTGTGGAGGCTAACATTACACCATTCACCAAGGCAATTATGGCAGTTGATATATTTGGTCATTCTTGTGATATTGATGCTCTTATGGATATAGCAGTAAGTCATAATTTAAAAATCATCACCGATACTGCCCAGGCCCCAGGCACTTTCTATAAAGGTAGGATTACAGGGACATCTTCCCACGTTGGAGGTTATAGTCTGAATTATCACAAACATATTCACACAGGGGAGGGTGGAATTCTTGTTACTAACGATGATGACATTTTTGAACGTCTGCAGCTTATCCGTAATCATGCTGAGGCTGTAGTGGGTGACAAGGGTGTGGCAAATCTTGTTAATATGATAGGGCATAATTTTCGGTTAGGCGAAATTGAATCAGCAATTGGCATTGAGCAATTGAAGAAACTAAAGAGATTAGTATCTAACCGACAACATTCAGCCGAGCGTTTGACGGCAGGTCTTAAAGATCTTCAGGGACTAAGAACACCAGTTGTTAAACCAGCCTGCACTCATGCTTATTATATATACCCAATGATATTGGATATTCGACGTTTAGGTGTTTCCCGAGAACGTATTCACGCTGCCCTCGAAGCTGAAGGAGTGACTGGTTTGGCATCCGGCTATGCTAATGTGCATCTGTTACCAATTTATCAAAAAAAGATTGCTTATGGCTCAAAAGGATTTCCATGGTCATCCGACATCTGCTGTCGAGATGTAGATTACACCAAAGGGATCTGTCCTGTTGCTGAAAAGCTCCATGACGAAAGCTACCTTGGTATAGAGATGTGTATTAATGAACTTGCAAATGAAGATGTGGATCTAATCGTTCAGGCGTTTTATAAAGTGTGGGGAAATTTTAATAAAATCTGATTTATGTCACTTCAAGAGCCATTGCAGAATAAATTGCAATTTCCTGAGTGTTACGATGAAAAGGTTAAAGTCGTTGAATTCTCAGAAAGACATCTGACAGAGAGATATGTTGGATGGCTCAATGATCCGGAAGTTGTCCGTTATTCTGAGCAACGTCATCACAGACACACCTTATTTACATGCATCGATTATTTTGAGTTTCAAAAGAGATCTCCAAACTATTTTCTGGCCATTGAGTTAATTGATTCAAACATATTACACATTGGGAATATAGGAGTAGAAGTTGACCAATTTAATAATAAAGCTGATGTATCAATTATAATTGGAGAGAAAAGTGTTTGGGGAACAGGTGTGGCAAGTCGGGCATGGGGTTTAGTAATGAATGTTTTGATACAAAAACTTGACTTCAGACTTGTTACAACTGGTACAATGGAAACAAATGTGCCGATGATTAAACTTATAAAACGCAGCAAAATGACAATAGATGCGATTTTGCCAAATCGGTTTATTTATGAGGATAAGCAAGTTGGGCTTGTTGCTGCATCTTATTTCTCTGTCAAATAAATCGAGACAATTTACATTTTTCAAACTAATTATATAATAAATATTATGCTACAAAGCAATCGCCAGATTCCGGGAATTTTGTACTGTATCAGATGCTGTACATCGGAAACTCAGGAAGGAGTAAGTTTCGATGAAATGGGAGTTTGTACAGCTTGCCGGTCTTCTGAGGAAAAGATGCATATTAATTGGCAGGCACGTGAAGAGCAATTGAAAAAAATTTTAAATGATGCAAAACTAAAAGCTGGTGATGGTTATGACTGCGTTTTACCCATTTCAGGAGGGAAAGACAGCTTTTTTCAAGCACATGTATTAGTTAAAGTTTATGGACTAAAGCCCCTTGCTGTGACTTTTAGTCACAATTGGTTCTCAGAAACAGGATTTTATAATTTACAAAGATGTCTGGAAGTTTTTAACCTGGATCATATTCAGTTTACTCCGGCCAGAGGGACTGTAAACAATTTGGCCAGAAAATCTATTGGTGCCATTGGAGATTCTTGCTGGCATTGTCATTCAGGTGTAGGAGCTTTCCCATTGCAGATAGCTACAAAGTTTAAAATACCTCTATTAGTATGGGGAGAGTCTATAGCTGAAAATGATGGACGGGCGACATATCAACGTCCTGTTCACAAATTTGATCGTGATTACTTTACAACAGTTTCAGCTAAAAAAACGCCAGAAGAAATGTTGGGGGAAGGAATAAGTTTAAAAGATTTGAATGGATTCAAACTACCTTCTTATGAGGAAATTGAACAAACAGGAGTTTGGGGAATACATCTTGGTGACTATGTTTTCTGGGATGATGAGCGCCAAACGGAATTTATAAGGGACACTTATGGCTGGAAGGAAACAGAGATGGAAAATGCATACAAGGGTTATAAAAGTGCAGAATGCATAATGGCAGGCATGCATGATTTCACCTGTTATCTTAAACGCGGCTTTGGAAGATCGACTTGGCAGGCTTCGGTTGATATACGAAACGGTCTTCTCACAAGAGACGAAGGGTTTGAACTAATAAGCAAATATGATCGTGAAAGGCCTGAAGCGCTTGATTATTATTTAAAAATAACAGGACTGACCGAAGAAGAATTTTTCAATATTCTGAATAGCATGAAGTTAGAGAAATTAAAAAAAATAAGACTGCCTGTACTAAAAAAATCGAAAAAAAATGCCGAAGTTATTATTCCGTTTGTTGAACAAATTATAGCAAAACATTTAAATACTCCTGATCCACGATTAATCGATAAAAATATCTAATAATGAAATCATTTTTTCTTAATTACTCAATTTCAGAACTTATTGATAAAGTCAAGGATCATAGTCTTTCTCATACTGAATTAGCAAATGAAACAATTAATGCTTTCTCAATTAATGAGAAGAAATGCTTAGCATGGGAGGTATTCGAACCTGACAGGCTTATTCATGCAAGTGAAATTGCAGCTTCAATTTATAAACGTCGTGGTCATGCTCTCGAACTTGAAGGAATTCCATTTGGAGTTAAAGATATTTTCAATACTCGTGAGTATCCAACACAGATGGGTTCGGTTTTATGGAAAGGATTTACTCCTGGCAACAATGCCAGAGTTGTTGATTCGATATGTAACAGTGGAGGTATCGTTGCAGGTAAAACTGTGACGGCTGAGTTTGCGGTTCATCAATTAAACCAGACACTTAATCCACATAATAATTCAAAAACACCCGGAACATCTTCTAGTGGATCAGCTGCTGCGGTTTCTTGCGGAATGGTACCTTTTGCGCTGGGTACTCAAACAGCAGGATCAATTATGAGACCTGCAAGTTTTTGTGGAGTCTGGGGGTTTAAACCCTCTTTTGGCACTATACCAAGAACGGGAATTCTAAAAACTACGGATACCTTAGATACAGTAGGCTTTGTGTCTGCAAATGGCATGAGCATTCGGCCTATTTATAATCAATTACGAGTCAAAGGTCCTAATTATCCGTTTGTATTTAAAAATATTGATAAAAAACTCACAGAAAACAAGAGAAAGGAACATTGGGAAGTTGCATTAATTAAGACTCACACTTGGGATTCAGCAAAAGATTATGCTAAATTATCGCTACAAAATTTTGTCAACCAACTTGATACCAAGCATAACATCAATGTAACTGAGATTAACTGGCCAGCCAGTCTTTCAGAAACACACTTTATACATGAAATAATTTACTCTAAATCATTATCGTATTATTTTCAAAATGAGATTAATCAAGGAGCCACTGAGATCTCTCCTATTATGTATGAAATGATTGAGAGAGGAAAGGAGATTTCGTTAGACACTTTCAAACTTGCACTTTCCGAACAACAGAGAATAATTGCTGAGGTAGATCAATTACTAACCTGGTTTGATGTTGGCATTTCGCTTTCAACTTCAAGTTCTGCACCAGAAAGAGGTCAATTAGAACTACAAGATCCTTCACTTATTTGGACAATGTCGCATATTCCTGCTATATCGGCTCCAAGATTTCGTTGCCCGGATAATATGCCCTATGGCATGCAAATAGTATCCAGAAAATATAATGACTATCTTTTATTGGATTTTATTGAAGAGTTAATGAAAAATAATATAATAACCGCTGGAAGTGAAAAAATACTCTGATCAGAGAGAGCCAAAATTGGACTTACTCATGTTATTTTTTGAAAAGCATTAGTTTAAAATAACAAATCTACACTTTCGAATGAATCTAATCCTCCTGGAGAACGACAAAAGTCAAATAAACAATCTATTACAAAAGAATGATATTATAATTTGCTTCAACTATCTCCCTTATTTATCTTTTCTAAAGAATGGCATAAGTAAAGAAGTTTTTTTCATCGAAGACCTATTAACACAGGATGATTACTCAAAACTTCAAAAAGCTACAGATAACTTTACTTCTCGATGGTATATAAAGAACGAATGTGATATTACACAATATAATGGAGTATCTTATGGTGAAATAACACGTATCACAATTAATAAGTTCTATTTGACAAGTATTTTGGTAAAATACGGAGAGGTAATTCGTTGGGCGATATCGAAATACAACCCAGACCATGTATTTTGCGACTTTTCAGATTCCGAAAACACCTTTTACATGAATGAAAATGATAGTGGTCGATTTTTTAGCAAAATTGGTCTTGCACAAACGGTATGTCATCAGTTAGGCTTTCCCTTAACATTTATTCCTTGCCCTCATAGAATTCCATCAGGAATAATTTCAAATCACGAATTAGAAACAACTTCAAAAACTTCCCTCCTCCAAAAAATCAAGCAATTTATTCTAAAATTCTTAATCTTCTTTTTAGAGTGTACAATTAATAAGATCAATAATTTACGACATCAGGGCAAACCTCGCATCTTCGTTCAAAATTATCCAAATCTACTATCACTACTTAATAATCAAGATGGTCACCTTTTTATACCCAATCTATCAGTAGCAAATTTAATTGATCATTTTCATACTTCTTTTCTTAACCTTGAAACTTATAGGAAGCTGTATTCTGCATCTGATACCTCATTTTTAACTGAGTTAAGTGCAAACATCAAAAATAAATCAAACGATTCTTGTAGCTATAATGGGATTGAATACATTCAATTCTATCAGCGTGTAGCAGAGCAACTATCAAATCATGAAATTCCAAATTTGTTATCATCACGCAATAAATTAGAACAATCTCTAACTAAAAACAGAATCAAAATAATGCTGGACATTGATTCCGAAGGTGAAAATGCACAACTTCGAAAACACATCTGCAAAAGAAATGGTATTTTATATGCTTTTGTTGATCATGGAATACAAGGTTTTCTTGCTGACAGCTCAATGGCACAAATACCTGATTATGACATTCGGTTTTTAGCAGGATCATACGATCCATATCGTAAAAATGACTATCGTCTTGTTACCGGATCCCCTTGTATTGATCCATATTTTACAAATCGAAAAAAGGAGGTTAAAAAAATTCGTCGGGTACTATTTCTATCTTTCGAAGACAACCATTTTGCCCGATTGGATCGTTTTGCATTTCGTGAAAAATATCTTGCAGAAATCGTCCCCTTATTCCCACAATTAACAAAGAATGGGCTTGAGGTTTTTTTTAGACCTCACAATGAATCCTCTGACTATTACCAATATATTTTTGATTTTTTTGGAGTTGAGAGCAATTGTATAAAACTCAATAAATTTCATTCAACCCCTTTCTCTGAAATAATCAGTACGATGGATTTGTTGGTTTGTAATGTCTCATCTTGTTTCTTTGAAGCACAAGCAGCAGGTGTTCCAACAATATTCTTAGAACCTCAATTAATCGAGGGCTCATTATGTTTGCCATATTCCGGTTTTAATTGGGACGAAGTTATTAGGGTTAACAATGGGAACGAATTATTGGACATTATTCTTCGCAATGTTGATGATGCAACTGAATTAAGAAGATTTTTAGATAATTTTTTAGCAAATTACGGAAATAAATATATTGGCGCTATTGATGGTAAATCAGGAAAGCGAATTATTGACTTCCTAATTGCGCAAGCAAAAAAATAAATAAATTAAACTGCTTTAAATTAACAAATACTACTGAACTTTAATAATGATATTTAGTCCATATGTTTGCTCACAAAGAGGACTAAATCATCCAAATTGCAATAAATTAATCATAGCTTTGATACTTAAAACATGCCAAAGGACGCTGATAGTAAAATCATTTCAGGATTTATTCAGCTTTCCCAAAACTTTATTTTATAATATATTTATAATGTGGTGATTAGCCGAGTTTATTAACTTCAGGAATCATAATTTAAAAAATTATTGAATAATCTTCTAAATTACTGTATTTTCAAGATTTTAATCAAATTATTTTACACTTATTTTATTGATATTCTGATAATTATATTAATATTTGTTAATTATTATGGTGCACAACACAATCTTAATTGGAGAACAGATTATTCTAAAAAATATTTCTGAAGTCTATGTTACAGAAAATTATCTTAAATGGCTGCTAGATCCAAATATTAATTGCTATTTAGAAGTACGCTGGGAAAAACATTCAGTTCGAAGCGTTAAAAAATATATTTCCGATTTAAACAAATCTAAAAATAATGAAATCTTTGGCATATTTACCAAATCTAAAAGTGACCACATTGGGAATCTTAAAATTGGACAAATTCATCCTATATATTTACATGCAGAAATAGGATTAATTATTGGAAACCAAAATTATTGGGGTAGAAATATTGCAACCGAAGCAATATTTCTTGCAACTAACTATTCTTTCAATGAATTAAAATTAAACAAATTGTATGCATTTGTGTACGAATATAATGTTGGTTCCTTAAAAGTCTTTTTGAAAAATGGATACAACGAAGTTGGGGCCTATAAGAAACATGTGAGATTTGAGAATTCCTTTATCGATCTAATTTTAGTTGAAAAACTCTCAAAAAATGTCATTTAAACCAATTAATATTTAACTATAATTGAAAATATTTTAACTTGGACACAACGCTCATGAAAACACAAAAGGAAATTTTTAAAGCATCAGAAGGAAACAAATGGTTTTTTAGAAATGGGGACTCAAATGAATATAAACAAAAAGAAAACGATATAATCATAAAATCTCTAAGAGAAATAAAAATATTCCCAAAAAAAATTCTTGAAATTGGCTGTTCTAATGGACTAAGATTAAATTATTTGAATAAAATTTTCGGTTCAGAATGTTTTGGCATAGACCCATCAGTTAAAGCAATAGAAAATGGCAAAAAGGAATTCCCAAATATTACATTACAGGTTGGAACAGCAGATTTATTATCGTTTGAAGATAATAAATTTGACATGATAATTTTTGGGTTTTGCCTATATCTTTGCGATAGAAAGGACTTATTCAAAATAGCATTTGAAGCCGATAGGTGTTTGTCTGATAATGGATTTTTGGTTATTATGGATTTTTGCCCTCCTTTCCCATATAAAAACATTTATACACACAAAGAAACCATTTACAGTTATAAGATGAATTATGCAAAATTGTTTAGTTGGAACCCTGCATACAATGAAATCTTTAACACTATATTTAGTCTCTCCGGATTTTCTAAGCGAAGCATCCCGGATGAAAAGGTAGCTGTTACAATTTTGAATAAAGTTGAAGAATTTGCATATTCTAATGAACCATATAAAACAAATGGGGTATCCGATCATCTCCCGTAAATATTTATATTTACTGAATGAAATACCCTGGGAACCAAATGGAATTCGAAGTGATGTTTAAAACGGAACAGAACTGTATTGACTATATTGAGTCAATTAGGTGGAAACAGGGTTTTGTTTGTCCTATTTGTGGTTCAATTCGTTACTGGAAAAAAAGTAAAGGGCGATATGAGTGTATAGATTGTGGTGCAGAATCCACTGTTACTAATGGAACTATATTTCATAAATCAACAAAGCCTTTACTGATCTGGTTTCATGCAATTTGGTGGATGGTGGCTCAAAAAAATGGAGTAAGTGCAAAAGGTTTACAAAAAATACTTGGATTAGGAAGTTACCAAACAGCATGGACTTGGTTGCATAAATTTAGGAGATTAATGATCTTAAATGGCAGAAACAAACTTCAGGGAACAGTAGAAGTCGATGAAGTATTCTTAGGCGGTAAGATATCCGAGAAAAGAGGACGAGGAGCAGAAGGTAAAAGTATAATCGCGGTTGCAGTAGAAATAAATGGCAGAAAAACCGGTAGAATGAGGTTAGCCAAAATTCCAAACGCAACAAGCGAGGCATTAAGCGGGTTTATAGAAAATAATATTGAAAAATCTTCCATGATAATATCTGATGCATGGACAGGTTACACTGGATTAGATAAACTGTGATATGAACATGAAATTCAAAATTCATCGGTGAAAGATGGCGATGAAGAAATATTGCCAAATGTTCATCGAATTGCTTCCCTATTAAAAAGATGGCTGCTTGGAACACACCAAAGCTATCTTAACAAAAATAAGCTGGAATACTATCTTGATGAGTTTGTATTCAGATATAATAGACGAACTTCAACGAGCAGAGGGCTTTTATTCATGCGACTAATTGAACAGGCAGTGATAACGGCTCCAGTATCATACAATGAAATTATTAATCAGAATCACGGGTAACGATCGGATACCCCATTTAAAACAAAATGGGGTATCTCATCTTCACCCGTTAATTCGTTATAACTACTGATAATCATCATGTTATGAAAATTCATTATTTCTCTCAATGTATTGATATACTGCTTATTGCAAATATGACGGGAGATGATCGGATACCCCATTTAAAACAATTTAATAAACTGCCTATCTCCTTGGAACAAGGTAAATTCGGAAATTGATGATTTACAGCAATATACAAAATAAACGCAACTACAAATAACATATTAATTATCAATGCCTTAAGCAAAATCAACTTGTCTAAAGGAGATAGGCAGTTTTAATAATAGAGGAGCATTGCAACATGCTTGATAATTTTAACAGGTTCTGATATTATGAAAAAAATTCATTATCATTGACTATGAGAGTCTGCTTCTTTACCGAAAATAGCTCCATGGGTGGCGTGGATACCTTTTTAATAAATCTCTTCAATGCTTGGCCCGATTCTAAAGATGAGTTGACTTTAATTTGTAATGCCACTCATCCAGGTCTTAAAACCATTGCAGAAAAAACAGTACGCCCGATGACTATAAAAAAATATGCTTATTTGTTCACAAGTAAGATTGCACAAGGTCAAAGTTCTTTAAAATTCAGTCGATCATTTCCTGTTCGGACATTTTTTGTTTTAGGCTTCAAAGTTCTTAAATACCCTGTGCTTTTGCCTTGGTATTTGTTATCGCTCGCTTGGTTCTTTCGCCGAAGTGAGTTTGACCGGTTGATGGTGGTCAATGGTGGCTATCCGGCGAGCCTCCTTTGTCGATGTGCGGCGATTGCATGGCGACTTTCGGGTAAGCGTCCACTTGCAATATTTAATTTTCATAGCTCGGCTACGAGACCTCCCTGGTATTTTAGCGCAATTGAAAATGTTATTGATTGGGCTGTTATTCAGTCTTCCGGACAGATTGTCTCTGTTTCTAAAGCATCTCTTGAAACTCTTGGTTGCCGAAAATCGTTTTTAGGCTGTACAAAGTTGAGTTATGTCCATAATGGAATAAATGATCCTACACTTTATTTTGATGCAAAAGTGAAGAATTATAATAATAGAGGATCAGATCATAAGTACTGTTTAATGTTGGCAACCTATAGTTCCTATAAGGGGCATTCTTTTCTCTTTGAAGCATTCAGATATGTGCTGACAGAATTCCCTGATATCCGGCTTTATATTTATGGATTTGGTACGCTCCGTGAGAAACAATGCATTGCAGGCGAAGTCAAGCGTTTAGAACTTGAAAATAGTGTATCGCTTAATGGCTTTACGCCCAACACGGCTCAATTGATTGCCAACGCCAGCGTGGTGGTTGTGCCGTCCCAAGCCTACGAATCCTTTGGCTTGACAATCATTGAGGCCATGGCGTTTGGCACCCCCGTTGTTACCACCGATGTTGGTGGAATGCCAGAGGTGCTTGCAAATAGCTATGCGGGCTATGTTTGTTCAAAAGATGACCCAGCAGCATTTGCAGATGCAATTAAAAAGATTCTTCGGAATTCAAGTTTAGCATCAGAATTGGGTCGGGCTGGGCGCCAAGCTTTTGAACAAAGATTCACAGCTGGCAGAATGGCATCTAATTACAAACGACTGATACAGTAAATGTAATGTAAAGAATTAGAGAAATCATAAGAACTATTTTCTCTCCTGTCTGGCTTCTTGACAAAAAAACGAATCATCTTACACGAAATAATCTTTCAGAATCCGTGAAAGGGGATTCACATTGGTTAGACGTAGGGTGCGTACTTAAACCATATGCCCCAAGCTTAATTCATGCCCATTACATAGGAATTGACGTAGCAGTCAGCGGTAGGCTTGGAGAATTAAAGAAGCCAGACAAGCTAAATAACAGACCAATAAAAAATTGAAATTACCAACTCTTATTGAATTTTTATTACTAAACTCACCAAATTAAAAAAAACAAATTCGCTTTTATGAAAAAATATATTCAATCTTTGTTGCATAAGTATGGATTGAGAATAATAAGGATAGGACCTTATTCTATATTTAATTTTGAGAGTCTCTTATATCGCCATCTTGCTGTTCACAAAACACTAACCTTTTTACAGATTGGGGCCAACGACGGAATTATGAATGACCCCGTTTATCAGTTTAATCTGACAAATAGAGATTTCGTTTCTGGTTTTGTACTTGAGCCATTGCCCGATATATTTGAAAAGTTAGTTGAAAACTATAAATGTTGTTTAGGCATTAAGCCTTTCAATTTGGCAATTCATTCTTCTGAACCAGAGATGATTTTACATAGAGTCAAGAAGGAACGTGCAGCTGAAATACCTGCATTTGCCAGTGGGATTGCCTCATTTGATGCAAATCACTGGAAAAAAACAACACTTATTCCTGGTGCAGATTTTATGGAGCAAGTCAAAGTCAGGTGTGTGTCGTTTACGGATTTCATCAAGTCTAATGCTATTGATAAGCTGGATTTATTGTTGATTGATACAGAAGGCTATGATTATGAAATTTTAAGGTCTATTGATTTTACAAGTATCAAGCCAAAAATAATTCGTTTTGAACATGGCGTTCGAAATAATGTGATGTCTTTTGATCAATTTACGCGGGTCTGTAATCAGTTAAATTCTTATGGATATCAAATTATCGCTGAGAGTTACGATGCTACTGCGTATCTTATAGACCCCAATGATTTAGTTTTTTAAGCTGCAACAGGAATAAAATGGTAATAAATGAAGGTTCCTAGAGTGTCTGTTATAATGCCAGTTTATAATGCTGAGACATTTGTTAGAGAAACTATTGATAGTATTCTTTATCAAAGTTTTGCTGACTTTGAATTTCTAATTGTCGATGATGGCAGTTCTGACAAGTCCTTTGATGTAATTTCCACATATATAGACCAACGCATAAGGGTTTATAAAAATGACATGAACATAGGTTATGTAAGAACTTTAAATCATTTGATCTGCTTAGCAAAGGGTGAATATATTGCCAGGCAAGATGCTGATGATATTTCGCTTCCAAAAAGATTAGAGCAGCAAGTCTGTTTTATGGAAAACAATTTGGATGTCGGCGTTTGTGGAACAAATGCTAAAATTTTTGGGAAAAAGAATTGGAAAACCTCTGTGCCAATTAAAGATGCAGATATCAGGGCAAATATGATCTTTCGTAATCCTTTACTTCATACTTCGGTCATGATTAGACGGAGTATGTTTCTGGATGGTGGAATAACGAAATACGATTATTATTATTGTCCCTCTGAAGATTACGCTTTGTGGTTTGAATTTTCATTAAAGGCTAAATTGACCAATTTACCAGCTGAGCTAGTGCTATATCGATGTCATGACAAAAACGTTAGCCTAATAAATGAAAAGATCCAAATAGAAAATGCCAATCGTATTCGGCATAGGGTATTAGAATGTTCATTGTCCATAGTAATGACCGAAAAAGAAAAGTGCCTTCATGATTTATTTTTCATGTCCTCTAATATTAATATAAATGATTTAAAGGCCTTAGAAAAATGGTATTTGAAATTACTCAGCACTAATAAAGTAAAAAAGTATTATTCGGATCAAGCTCTTAATAAAGTAATTTTAACTTACTGGACGATGGTCTGTTTTGGCAAAAGTAATGTTCCTTTTCGAAAAATAATTCTAATTTATTTATTTTCAAAAATATTTAATATTTTCAGCCTATTAAACCTTTTTTCAATACAGAATTTTAAAAATGCAATTTACAATTTTAAAAATAATGCTCATAAAAAAAATTCATTAAGGAATATTGCGGAATGAAGGAAGATACATTTTATTGGAAATTTAAAACTCCTTTCTCTTCAAATTTATAGATGAGGATGGAAATACGGATTGGCATTAGTGGGCACTTAAAACCTAATGATTATTAATTGTTTATCTTCTCATTCTTTGATCTTATTGTAATCGCACTTCGTAAGTATCTCTTTTATAGGTGTTTTATCCAGTAGTGCTTAGAATCTGTAGAATTTCGTAGATTCTGCGGTTCACTTTTAGTTTATAGCCTTCTAAAGCTACTAAGCAAAAAGCAATGACTACACATTTTGATTTTCACAGCATTCAAAGTTGTACCTGGAAGGATTTAATTCTGAGATGCTGTTTCATCCATTTGAAGAACTTATGCAAAGTAACCTGCAGAAAGCTCCTTGAGTAAAACTAATCACTCTTTGACTTTGAATATTCCGGACTATACTGGTTCTTCGTCACATTTGGGGACGCACAAAATCCTACAAAAATAATGCATAAATATATGATAATCAGATAAATATGTCCATTTTTTCTTGGTAATTCGGTAAGTATTTAATATCTTCAAGTAATTTAAAATCAATTACTTATGAGAATAAATCGCCTTATTGACCTTCCTAAATTCTGCATTAATGACATTGAACATAAAAATGACAAAATCAGTATTTTTGCTTCCATCAAGTCCTATCGATCCCAATGCCCCATCTGTGGCCATTCCAGTAGCTCTGTTCATGATCATTACCATCGCAAGATTACAGACCTGCCCGTATTTCAAAATTCAACAGTTCTCTTCTTAAAGACAAGAAAATTTAAGTGCAGAAATTATTCGTGCCCCCGTAAAGTGTTTTCTGAGCAGACCTCTCATATAAAAAGATACTCACGAAGGACTTTCAGGGTATCGCAATTATTGGATTCATTGTCTATTGAACTAACTGGAAAACTTGGAAGTCAGCTATCAAAGCTGCTTTACCTTCCTGTGAGTTGTTCTACAGTAACTCGTATTGCACTTAAGCAAGCACTTCCAGTTATAAAACAACCTGTCATCCTTGGCGTTGACGATTGGGCATTTCGTAAAGGAGTGAATTATGGAACGGTTTTGATTGATATGGAAACCTCCAGACCAATCGAGTTATTACAATCAAGGGATAGCAGTGATTTAAAGCAGTTTCTCAAGCAATACCCTCTTGTAAAGATCGTAACCAGAGATAGGGCCAGTTCATATTCTTCAGCCGTAGATGAAGTTTGTCCGGAGGCCATACAGATTGCTGATCGATTTCACCTTTTGGTAAACTTATCCGATGCCTTGGATAAATACTTCAAAAGCTCCAGATCTCTTGTTAAGACCACAATCCAAAAGAAAACGGCAGAAATGGTAATGGAGGATAAGAATATTAACCTTGAGACAGTAGATAACCCTAACTCTGATGACCCTAATTCTGTCAATGAAATTCAAGATCATGAGCGAGTAAATTCTGATCAAAGGATCGAGAAATTTAATAAAGTCAAAGAGCTTCAAAAAGAGAATGTTGGTATCAAAAAGATTGCAAGGATTGTAGGGGTTACCAGAATAACAGTTCGTTCATATTTTGTTCAGGAATCGCTTTCACCAAGGATCAGTTCAAAATCTACAAATATTGATTCGTATGCAAACCACATAATGCTTCGTTTAAGTACAGAGGGTTACAAAGTCAAAGACATTCTTAAAGAGATTATTTCTCTGGGGTTTAATGGGGGAAGAACACAAGCCTATTTGCATATCAATCGTATTAAGACTGTAAGCAATACAGCTGCGAAGAACTTCAAGGAATTGCAACAAACACCCATCGTTTTCATAAAACCCTTGAGCACCAGGAAGCTAGCAAAATTCATTGATGTAAATATCAAAGATATATCAGACACGGATGAAAGAAGCTATATGGAAACTCTTATAGAAAACATTTCGGAGTTTCGTGTGGTCAGAAAATTGGTACAGATATTCAAAAGGATGCTAAAAAATGGATGCGGAAATATTAGAAGGTGGATAGAATACGTTAGAGGATCCAAAATGGCACTCGCAGGTTTAAAGAATTTTGCCAATGGATTGCTCCGTGATATCAAAGCGGTAGAAAATGCAATACGCCTACCATTGAGTAACGGGACTGTTGAAGGACATGTTAACAGAATTAAAAGCATCAAGCGTCAAATGTATGGGAGAGCTAGTTTTGAACTTCTTAGACGAAAGGTAATACTTTCTCAACATGGATAACCTTCCCCAAATGTGACGAAGAACCACTTTGACCGGAATAATCAGCATAAACACTTTAAGTAATTAGAATGCTTCCAATTAGTAGTGATGCGTTAACTTTACAAAAATATTATTAAAACACTGATAATAAATTTAATATAAGCGTTCTTTGATTTTTTGATTTGATTTGACCCGTAGTTTTGCACCATTTAAGTGCAAAATTATGAATTCAGGTAAGTATGTTTTTGCTCAGATTCTTCAATTTGTCAATAAGTATGAGTTTGAAAAATGTGTCATCAGATGTAATGGAGATCATCGGGTTCGGGAATTAAATTGTTGGAGTCAGTTCATTCAACTTTTCTTTGGACAACTAACCGCCAGGAACTCATTAAGGGATATTTGTTTATGTCTGAAGGCCCACAAAAACAAACTTTATCACCTTGGGATAAAGCAGAATGTCAATCAATCCACGCTTTCTCGTGCAAACGAAAATCGTGATTGGAGAATTTTTGCTGACTTCGGCGAATACTTGATAAAAACTGTCAGACCGCTGTACTCTAACAATCCGATTCCTAATGTTGACATTGACAACGATGTTTTTGCACTTGACTCAACAACAGTCTCCTTAAGCCTTAAGTTATTTGCCTGGGCAAAAGGAAAATACTCCAGAGGAGCCATCAAGATCCATACATTACTTGATTTAAGAGGTAGTATTCCAACCTTTATCTTTATCACTGATGGCAAGTACCATGATAGTAATATTCTTGACGAGATTGTTCCACAACCTGATGCCATATACCTGATGGACAAAGCATACATCGATTTTGCTCCCTTGTATAGGATGAATAAAGCAGATGCATTCTTTGTAACGAGAGCAAAGGAGACAATGGACTACAGGGTACTTGAAAGCAACTTTAATATTGATGAGACTACAGGGCTCAGAGGCGACAAAACTATAAAGTTAAAAGGTCCCAAGTCTAAGCAACTATATCCGGAAACTCTTCGCATGGTAGAATATTATGATGATGAAAAAGATATGCTGCTTACTTTTATAACCAACAACTTTGAAGTCTCAGCACTTGAAGTTGCTAGATTATACCGTAATCGATGGCAGATCGAAGTGTTTTTTAAATGGATAAAACAGAATCTGACAATCAAAACACTATGGGGTCATTCAGAAAATGCAGTAAATGTCCACATTTGGATTGCTATATGCACATATCTCATCATTGCTCAGGTAAAACATATTCTTAAAAGCGAATTGTCGATCTATGAAATAATGCAAATTTTAGGAATATCTGTTTTTGACAAAACACCTGTAAAAGAACTACTTACGGAATCGCAAATCAACCAAATTTTCAAAGAACAGGGTAATTTATTTAGTATCAATAATTTATTAACGCATCAGTAGTAGCTTCCAATTATGAATTTATTTAGTTTTATTTTGGCTCTATTGTCTTTGTTATCAGGCAACATTCAATTCATTATTTATTATTCCTTCCTTTTGTATTTTTCATACAAATCATACAAAAAAACTTCATCTATTATTCCATATTTATTCTCATTTCTTATTGCCTTCCCTGTTTCATTTATTGGAGAAACAGTCTGGGATAGAAATATCATTTATATATTCTCAATTTTCTTCTTATTAATGACTTATAAAAAAAAACAATCCTATATTAATACTACAGCTTGGCAAAATATTATTCTATTTTTCTTTGTAGTTGCTGCATTAATTATTTATATCCCAATCTTAGTTGAAACGTATTTAAATTTAGGAATATTTACCGGCCCTGAGGAGCTATTTATTAGTAACCACCGGGATTCGCATATGCTAGGTTTCGCTTTGCCAATGATTACTGGACCTTTATTAATACTTGCCGTAATAAAAACATTTAATGATCGGGTGGATTTTGAGAATTTATATCGGTTTGTTAATTTTTTGACTTGGATAGTTGTAATTTTTTCTCTGATTAGATATGTTATACAGATTGAGTTTATTCCTCAAAGTTATTTGGAAAGTATCCGTAATGACGGATTTAGGCTAAGCGGATTCAATCAACCTGATTCAATAGGTTACGGTAAGATGCTTATAATACCCTTGGGATTAACTTTATCTTATAGTATGTCAAAACTAAAATCCCACAAAGATGTTTATCTTCTTTTTTTTATACTGATATCTCTTTTCCTGACATATAGTAGGATAATTATTGCTAGTTCAATTTTTATTTTACTTGTAATAGCTCTCTATAATTTTAAAATCGCTGTGATACTAAAGAGCTCTCTGTATTTATTTGTTGTATTTGCTATTATATTCTTTAGTGGGGGTATTGAAAAATTAACATCTCGTAGTACTTCTTCAACTAATGTTTCTGGGATTAACATGTCCGGACGGGATTTAATTTATGAAACTGGCATACCAATTGTGGCTGCTTCTCCATATGTAGGACTCAGACCAGGAGGATACGTTTCGATGTTGCAAAAGGGGTATTATTATACTAGTCAACAAGGTTATACTGGATTGATGGTAGTGCAGAGTGCTCATAGTTTTTATCTTGTGATTGCATTAGAGTGGGGTTTACCTCTTTTATGTTTTATAATAGTTATTATGCTACATTGCATATATCTTTTGCATTTGACTATTCGTTTAACAAGTAAATATAGTTTTTTTGAAGGATTCCCTAGCATAAGAATCTGGTCAGTTGCCGTAATAGCACTTATTGTTGGGCTGCTTATTCTTGGAATTACTGATTTTATTTCATATCCATTTATTTTTTTTCTTATAGGACTCTCTTGGTCCTTGTATTTAATTGTAAAAAAAACTGTTTTCCAGCACCTTAGATTGACAGAATTGAACCATACCAAATAAAATATATATCATGCGGATTCTTCTGATACATAATAAATATGGAAAATTCAGCGGTGAAGAGTCGGTTCTTGAAGCACAGATGATGTTATTAGAAAACCAAGGGAATGAAGTGCATATATATTCACGGAGAAGTGAGGAGTTAAATGGGTTCTGGGCCAAAACCAATGCATTTTTTTCAGGATTCTATAATTATCGTTCTGTTTCGGAAATAAAACAACTAATTTCAACTTTTAGGCCTGAGATTGTCCATATTCACAACCTATATCCTTTAATTTCACCAGCCGTGCTGTCTACGATTCACAGGTTTCACATACCCATCGTTATGACAGTTCATAATTACCGCTTGGTTTGCCCCAACGGACTTTTTTTTTATAATGGAGAAATCTGTGAGCGATGTGCCGGGGGGAATGAATGGAACTGTATCATCAAAAACTGTGAAGGATCATTCCCGAAAAGCCTAGGTTACTCTTTACGTAATTTTTATGCCCGGAAGCGGCGTCTATTTTCTTCTAATATTTGCAGATTTATCTGTTTAACCGACTTCCAGAAAGAAAAACTTATGAAAAACGGTTTCACCAGGGAGAAGATTTTTGTTCTTCCAAATTTTTTAGATGCTAAGCACAAGGAAGATAATCCTATATCGTCAAAAAGTTATATCGCTTTTTCAGGCCGTGTTAACGGTCAAAAAGGGTTCGATTTAATTATTAAAGCAATGAATTTTCTTGAAACAGAATATACCCTCAATAAAGTTCTTCCCATATTGACAGCTGGTCAATGTGATTCAGTTTTCATTAGTCAATTTAAAATCCCAGAAAGCATAAAGTTTCTAGGAACACTACCAAAAGAGGAAATGGATAACTATTATCGTAACGCGCGATTTCTTGTTTTTACAAGTCGATCTTATGAGGGTGCACCTATCGTCTTTCTTGAAGCCATGAAGCACCATTTGCCAGTAATTGCACCCAGATTGGGTGCCTATCCAGAAATTATCGAAGATGGCGTCAACGGCTTGTTATTTAGTCCTGGAGATCCTGTAGATCTTGCTGATAAAATTAGCTCTCTTTCTTCAAACGAGGACTTATGCTTTCGTCTTGGTGAAAACGGTTATCGGAAACTAGTCGAAAAATACTCTCCTGAAATTCATTACAAACAATTAATTTCTATATATAAACAGGTAATTGAAGAAACTTCTTTGTAAACCTGCTATTTTAATTTCGTGCCAAAGTAATGCAATCCATTGAAAATTATGAGAGTCTTTTATTACATGTTTTTATATTAAGTTTTATTATCATCATACAATAATGCAAAAGTATTTTAATATTTTTTTAGAGTTTGACCATAAGGTATTTTATAGGTTTATTGAAGATGCTATTAAAAAAAGAAACAAAGGTTACGTTTGTGTGGTAGATGCCAATGTTTTAACATTGGCTCAGAATGATTTACCTTATCAACAGGTATTAAATAATTCCCTTATAAATACTTGCGATGGTAGTTCAATTGCGACATTAGCAGGTTGGGCTCATCATCAAAAGTTCAAAGCTTTAAATGGTCCTGAAATCTTTGCGTATTATATTGAAAAAGACTTTAAACATTTACTTTTAGGAAGCACTCCTGAAATAACCGATCGAATAAAAGAAGTTTTAATCTATAAAAATCTAAATAAATTAAATCTTCAAGCTGTTTCTTTACCTTTTATGCCCGTAGAAAATTTCGATTATCAATCAATTGCTAATGAAATAAATAATATTGAACCTGATATTATTTGGGTCTCGCTTGGCGCTCCAAAACAAGAAATCTTTATGAATAAAATTGTACCTTTTCTTGATCACGGTGTATTGTTTGGAATTGGAGCAGCATTTAATTTCTATATTGGAGAATTGAACGTTCCGCGTTTTAAAATTGGAAGTCTACGATTTATTTGGTTAAGTAGACTATTTAATGAGCCAAAAAAATTAATTCGTAGACTTTTCCCTTATATCTTATTAATGCCAAGTCTTTATCTTGAAGAAAGAAAAAAAATAAAAAACAAATCAATACCTCGCTAATGAAGATTATTTCTTTTGTACTACTGTATCTTGATCCAAGCACTGGCAGTTTGCTAATTCAGTTTCTAATTGTGGTTGTATCAGGTATCGTAATTTTTTTTAAGCAGATTAAACTCCGAATCAAATACCTATTCTATCGTCTTTTCAAAAAAAAACTGGAGGATGAGGAATGAAACGGATCGATAGTTCCTTCCGCGACCCTGATGGGTACATGTTTGAATTTCAAGGGGTATTATTCCGGGCAGTGAAACCCACCTACCAACCATCTTATGATCATTTGCTTTCCTCAGGTTTATATCAGGAACTGATTAACAGGAGACTGATGGTTCCTTTTGAAGAGGTGGATCCGTCGCAATTTGGCCTGACAGAATTGTACAAGGTTCTGAAACCCGAACGCATCCGGTTCATTTCATACCCTTACGAATGGGCTTTCAATATGTTAAGAGATGCTGCCATTTTAACATTGGAGATTCAGAAATTGGCGTTGGAACACGGAATGAGCCTGAAGGATGCAAGTGCTTTTAATGTTCAGTTTCAGAATGGGAAGCCAGTTTTCATTGATACTCTATCTTTTGAGTTATATCCAGTCAATCGCCCATGGGTCGCATACCGTCAGTTCTGCCAGCATTTCCTTGCCCCGCTGGCTTTAATGAGCCGTATAGATCCCGGACTTAACAGGATGTTTATCATTCATCTCGATGGAATCCCTCTGGATCTGGCGGTGAAAATGCTTCCTTACCGGAGCCGATTCAGTTTAGGCCTGTATCTTAATATTTATCTGCACGCAAAAGCACAGAAAAAGTATGAGGGAAGCAACATTCGTGTTGCCGCTGATAAAAGAAAATTCTCATTGGGCTCGATGAAAGCATTAATTGAGGGTTTGAAATCCTCAGTACAAAACCAACGGTGGAAGCCATGTGGAACCGAATGGGCAGGCTATACCGATAAGGATGTTCACACTTTGGAATACACTGAGTTTAAAACAAAGTTGATTTCCGGATGGCTTGATGAGGTTAAACCGAATACCGTTTGGGATTTGGGAGCCAATACCGGTTATTATTCGCGCTTGGTAGCACAAAAAGGGATTGATGTTATTTCATGCGATGTAGATCCCGCTTGTGTGAAAAAAAACTATACGATGGTTCTAAAAAACAAGGAAACCAATATCCTTCCCCTTCTTCTAGATCTCTTAAACGCAAGCCCATCGCTCGGTTGGGGAGGTAGTGAGCGAATTTCCTTCTATGACCGCAACAAACCCGACCTGATTATGGCCCTTGCAATAATTCATCATCTGGCTATCAGTGCCAATATTCC
>Ga0265292_1000403_pt1 | contig 64577 bp, 48 predicted proteins | sample Munlanlewell296A_FD_189080 | JGI IMG/M metagenome (GOLD analysis project Ga0265292, IMG submission 189080) | Leachate microbial communities from a municipal landfill in Southern Ontario, Canada - Leachate well 296A | ecosystem: Engineered > Solid waste > Landfill > Unclassified | place: Canada...
ATATTCACAACGAACTGGGTGGCATGGGCAATTCCGATTGCCCGTGTCTTTTTTCCCAATCCACGCCTGGAAGACACGGGCAAGAAGACTTGCCCATGCCACCCCAAAACATCAGTTCCTTAGGAGGAGCGGAGCGACGAAGCAATCTCGTTATTGGGCGATGGATCGAGATTGCTTCGGCCATCGGAATGGCCTCGCAATGACAATTCTCGATAGGGTCCCAACGGCTACCGCTTTTGTTTCCAGATTCGGAAAGAATTTTAAGTAACATTAGATAAAAAAATACCCAAAATTCCCTTGACCTGATTTACCGGAAATGATATACTGCATCTTCACATTTTATATGAGGGTTTGGCAGGTTGTCGCGGAATGTCATATCAGTATCTTCCTGCCGTGAGAGACAAATTTCGATTCTGAAATTGCAAAGTATACAAACCACTTTGTAAATTTCGATATGAGGGTAAAGGAGCCCAATGGTCCCGCGCTTACAAAGCGCGGGACCAGTTTTATTTCCCCCCACCCTTCCTTGTCATCATCCGGCTTGCCCGGATGATCCAGTGTTCGCCCCTCCGGACTCAATATTAAAATTCATGTAATCTCATGAAAGGCTGCTCCTTTCTGCCTTTCGGCTATATAATAGCATTACCCGAAAGTATACAGATTTCGGAGCAGCCTTTCATGAGATTACGCAACTCCCTCCCGTAGAACAGGTAATTGCGGAAGTATTTAAAGGAGGTGAGCCTATGGACTAATCTTTACCGTTTTGATATTATAAAAAGTGGTTAGGTTGCGTGGATGATCCGCCACTCCCCGTGCAACCATGCGGGTGGGGCGTATATCCTAAAACTTACCTTTGGGGTGACAGCCCCGTATGTTCTTGTGTCTGGTAATTAAAAATACTTAAACGGGAAAGGAATTTAAAATGAAACCATTGAAACATTTTAAAACAATCATAATCGCCATAAATATTTGGATTTTATTGTGCATGGGTAATTGTTTTGCTATTTCTGTTCCGGAATTGGTCCAAATATCAAATAAATCGCGTGAACATCTCAAAAAGTTGCCTGCCCACATTGTATTTATTGAAGAAACAAAAACCATTTTCTCCCCAAGGACCATCGATGCAATCAAAAAAAGCGGAAGTGACGTAGAAGCCTTTAAGGCGGCAGGTCAAGAAACCAAAACACATAATGAACTTTATTTGAATCTACTCACTCGTGACGTGAAGCTGACCGTTAAAGACCTGCGTGATATCAGTAGTTTATTAAAAACTTATAATTTGCCTGCATGGAAAGAAAAGGCTGTTTCGCTTGACAAGATTATGCTCGCGAATGGCCCATATCAACTCACGCTTATCGAGAGTAAGAACGTAAACGATAAGCCACAACTCTTGCTGGAGAAAAGTCCTACTTTTTCCGGGCAATCCCCACCACTTTTATACGAGCATCTTATGTTTTTAGGGATTCTCGACGAGAGGATGCTGTTATCGTTGAAAGAGCCAAGTATATCAGAAGAAAAACTGGAAAACATAAATGTCCTGAGAATTGAGCGAATCAAGTCAAAGGACGGTCATGAAAGTAAACGAATAATTTTATGTTTACCGGCCACGGGGTATCGTTTTAAATCTATTGAGAACCGTTACGATGGGCATTTGGTATGGGAAATGCTCGCCGATGATTATCGCATGGTGAATGGCGTACCTTTTCCGTTTGCTTACACATACAAGCAGTACGATTATAAAGAGAATAAACTGGTAAGCTTCAGAAAATATACGGTCGAAAAAGTGGAATTTAATAATACACTTGGTATGGATATGATGAAGATTCATGTCCCCAAGGGAACTGTATTATCTGATCACGCTCTGGGTGGAAAGCAAACTGAATATTCCAAAGATCAAGATGTAGGTATCAAGGATATATTTAATGACAGAGCTGATAAAGCCGCTACGGAAATAATCACCGATCCTAACTTTTGCAAAGAAAAAAAATCTGTCAAATAGTTTGGTAAACCAAGTTAAAAGTCTTGCCCCACGAAATTACGTGGGGCAAGACTTTTTATATAATTACGGTAATTTGGGACCCTCACCTAATTTCTTGGAAGCACCATTTTCGTCTCTTATAAAAAAATCCCCCTGCCGATTTGCTTTTACCGAAAAATGTGTCATACTTAAACAGGACGGATCGCCGCGATCCGTCCCAAAGAGACGCGACCGTAAGGGAGTGAACTTGCTCCCCTCGCCATTCGTACAAACTGTACAACTCACCCATTCAAATTGAAATTTGGTCAAAAAACAGTACACTTTCGGTCAAGTTTTTTTTGTCACCTTCAGAAATGGAGGTTTTTTTATGTGGCTGAACGCTTACCTAATTTTCAACCTTTGCCTCTCACAACTCCAACCACAGCGAAGGCCCAGTTCAATTTTTCGTGGCCGAATTCTTGAGTTTCGTATTCCCGATTCATTGATGTGATGCGAATGGCTTGTTTTTCTCGGAAAAATAATTTGCACAACGCGCCTATGCCGCCTGCAAATTCCAAGAGGGCGATTTGGCCGGATTGAGCCGGTTGGCCTGTGTCGGCTATGATTATATCGCCTTGTAAAATCGTTGGTTCCATGCTGTCACCATCGATACGCACCGCCAGGAGTTTTCCTTTTGGGATTAAATTTTCGGTCATTAAAAATCCGTCGATTAGTAGGCCGTGAATGTCTACTGGTTCTACGATTTGGAAAATTTGGACCTCGCCTTTTGGTGTGTAGGGGGGTAGCGGATCAACGAGTTGGTGGGGTAGAAATTGCGCTAAGTCGTTTGGATTCCATGAGTTAACCATATCGCAAAATGAGCGGATTGGTTCGTTTTTTGCGTCCAGCCAGAACGCGGGCAGGCCTGCGGCAGCGGTTCCTAAAATCGGAATTATGGTTTGATTCGTACCGTCCAGAAAAAGGGACTGCGGTCGGTTGGACGCCAGGCCGGTGGCCAGGACTTCCATTAGTGATTTAACTGCTTGTTTTGCCTTGGGTTGCGCCGCGATTAACTTTTCCATTCGGGATAGAATTTCGGAAATTTCCGGGTCTTTGCTGCTTGCGGTTGAGGTTTGGAGTTTTCCCGTCAACAGCCAACTTAAGTCACAGCCGGTTATTTCCGATACCTTTACCAGAAGCTCCGGCGGGGGAATTCTGCCGGATTCATAACTGGCATACGTAGTTAGGGGAATTCCCAATGCGGCGGAAAAACTTTTTTTCCCTCGCGGTCCGAATGCTCTTTTTCGCAAAAAAGATAAACGATTACTGATGTCAGAATCCGACATAACTTTCCTAATAATTGAAAAAAGTTACACAAATGAGAATTATTTCTTGACATGTTACGCAATCGTGTATTATTATTGTGTCGTCAAGTAGACTCAAATATTCATAAATGAGTAACTATTGGAGGATTGTAACACACTCGTGAAGAAAAGCAAGTCTGAAAATAGCCGTCGCAAGGGATTAAAACAATTGCAGGATCGTCTGTGCGGGACGGGTGATCGCGGCAGAGGCAGACAGGATTCGCTTTTGATTACTTTACTCAAAAATATTCATTCGCAGAAGATATTGGCACAGTGGCAGGAAGTTTTGCGAAGCGAACAGGAAGTTCTGGTGGTGAAGATTCAGAAAACCGAACGATTCAATTAAAAACTTTGTAACCGTTCAGGGGGTCCGCGAAAGACACCGGTTTATCTTATCCCCAATCCAGAGTTTCCGAAAAGACTACTCTTTTTTCGCCTTTCGTGATTTTTCCGATGACGTTGCTGTCGCAGCCCATTTTTGAAAGATGCTTTTGGATGGCGTCGATAGAGGTTGGCTCGGCGACGGCGGTCATTCCCACACCGAGATTAAACGTTCGCAGCATATCGCGGTCTTCGACGTTGCCGACCTGGTGAATGGTTTTGAAGATGGGAAGAATATGGATTTCAGGTAGTTCTACAACGGCATTTAGATGATTCGGTAAAATTCGATTCAGATTTCCTTCGATGCCTCCGCCAGTGATATGAGCCAAACCGTGCAAATCGGGATTTTCGAACAAATCCCGAAGGGCCTGATAGTAACATCTGTGCGGCTTTAAGATGGCATCGAGGAAAGATTCATTTTCGACTTTGGTATTTAAAATATCCGGATTGTCGCGGATCAAAGCACGAACGAGGGAGTATCCGTTGGTGTGCAGACCGTTGGAGGCAACGGCGAGAACGCAGTCTCCTTCTTTGATGGCCGACCCGTCGATGATTTTTGATTTTTCGACCACGCCGACAATACTAGAGGTTAGAATATATGTTCCGGGTTCGATGACCCCCGGCTGTTCCGACGTTTCTCCGCCCGTGAGCGTACAGCCCTGCTCCCGGCATGCGTTCGATAATGATTCAACGATTTTACCGACAACTTCTTTTTCCAATTTACCGCAAATAATCGCGTCCTGAACGGAAAGCGGTTTAGCTCCCATTACGATAATATCATTGACCAGGTGATTGATCATGTCGTAGCAAATGGAGGAAACACGGTTGTATTGAAAGGCTAGTTTTTGCTTGGAGCCGGGCTCTTCGGTTTTCAACACGAGGACGGGATGTTTATATTCGGGGAACCGGCCATCGAATAACGTGGCGAAGGCTCCAATTTTATTAAGCACCCGTGAATCCGATGTTTCCAGACTTTTCGCCATCGCTTTTTTGGTCGCATCGGCGGTATCGATATTCACACCTGCTTTTTCATAAGAAAGACGCTCTTTCATAATGGCTCCTGTCGATTATCGAATTGTTCAAAAGTAGAAGCATAACAATGAGCGGGCATGTAATCAATGAAATGCGGCATCAACTTGCCGATTTGCGGAGATTGGCGAGGAGAGTTTCCGCGAGGATAATAATCAGGACAGTCAGGAGAATGTAATCCCACAGGGGTTTCCCCTGGGCTAACTGGGTTAAGCGGGATTCGAGGGTGTCGGGGGAATTGGCGGCGAAAATAGGCGACTTGGCGTTATTTGAAAATTCGCTGATGGGATAGGCGGATAAATCTGTGGCCTTTTCGGAGCAGTTGACGGCTAGAGTAGAACCGCTTGCGGTTTTGTAGAAACCGGCGGTGAAGAGGGTTAGCTGATTTTGCCCCTGTTTTAGGGGGATTGCCGGTTGCGATGATGTCAAAAATGTTGAGTTGTCGGCATTAATGGCAAAGGGTTTTCCGGCGCGGAATGTGAAAGACGCGTCGGTTGAAATGGTATCGGCGGCGACCTGAGCGAGCAGGGCGGGGAAGGGTGCGGTTATGGGCAAAGTTCCGTAGGTCATTTGCGGCGGGGAGGTAAAGAAATACAGGGCGGAATTTTTGATTTTGCGTTTAACAAGAAGCGGATCGCCGGTTGAAAGCGTCAGGAGCTGCTCGGTTCTCGGATCGCAGGATAATTTTGCGTAACGGCTGACCGCGATTTGACGGTAGGCGGAATTTTTGAAACCTAGTCCGGCGATGAGCGGATCGGCGATATCGGTTTGGTCGATGACGGCGGGCTGATCGGAATTCGCTATCGAGATGATTTTTCCCAAATTCATTTTTTCGATAAACGGGCAGGAGATTTCGAGGGAAGAAAAAATGACGACCGATTTATTTTCCAATTTGAGAAATTTTTCCAGGGTGTCGATGTCGAGATGGTCGGAACGGGGTAAGTAAATTACGTTGAAATTATTAAGATTTTCGGTGGCGAGTTTGGCTTGTTTGACGGTTTTCGGTTTGATCCATCCGGGGGCGTTTACGGCGGCGGAGACGAAAAAGGCTGGGTCTTTGGACCATTGTTTCGGTGATACGGAATCGGCACAGATAAGCGCGTGGATGGGCGGGTTGATTTTACAGGTGAAATACCATCGGTTGTCGATCGGCAATTGATCGGCGGGGGTTAGTTCGAGGTAACCGCTGAAAAAACCGGGGTTCGGAATCGTTACGTCGAATGGTATCGGTTCTATGGGTTGGTCGGTGTACAGAATATCCTGTTTGTGGCGGAGTTGTTTGTTTTCCGTAAAAAGTTTTATGCTGAGATTCCGCGAAGAGGTAAACTGTCCTGAAAGTTGAATCGTCAGGGTGACGGGTTTACCGGCGATAATCGGATTTGATAATTTGACTTCGCTGATACCGAGGTTGTTATACGTGTCGTGGAAATTCAGAACGGCGAGTGGGTATTTGGAATCTTTAAGTTGATCGGGATGGAATCCGGATTTTTGCAGGTCGGTCAGGACGTAAATAAGTTTGTTGGGGGCTGGTTGATCGTCGAGAAGTTTTTGCGCCTGGCGGATGGTTTGGGTTATGTCGGTTTCGGCGGCGGTCGGTGAGAGAGAGCGTATCTGGTCGGACAGTTGGGTGAGGTTCGACGTAATGACGGGCGGATGGTCCATCGGGCAAACGAGAATGGCGATTTGTGGGGGTGACATGGCAGTGGTTCCGCGAAGAAGCCGAATGGCTTGCTGTTTGGCCAGGTTGAAAGCGGTTTGATTTTTGACCTGTTGATTCATCGAGGCGGTGTTGTCAAGGACGATGGCCAGGGCGAGGTTTTTTCCGGCGCCGAATTGAACGGACTTTGAGCGATAGAATGGCAGGGCGAGGGCGAGTGGTAGTAAGGTGAATAGACCCATGCGAAAGAGCAGGAGCATGATATTTTCGATATGCCTTCGGCGAGCGGTTTTGACGGTGGCGGCGCGGACGAATCGCAGGGTGGGAAATTCAAAAGTCGTCGCCGTGGCACGGCCTAGAAGGTGAAGGATCAATGGGATGGCCGCCAACAAGCATCCGACCAGAACAACGGGCGCTGAAAATATAAAATTGGCGAGGATCATTTTACCGTCCTTCTGCGGGCGGCCAGGTAGCTTACCAGCATCTGGTCGTAGCGCTGGGCGGTATTGACCTGGATGTATTCGATACCGGCATCGGCGCACTGGCGGCGATAGGTGGTCAGGAAATTTCCCAACGCTTTTAAATATTCGCCGCGAACTTGTTGGGGATCGGTTAAAACCGCCAGGCCAGTTTCGGGATCGACGAATTTTGCGAGTTTGACAAACGGAAAATCAATCTCCGCCGGATCGAGAATATGAAACACGATGACCTGGTGTCTCTTGAAGGTAAAATGCCGAAGAGCCCGCAAAACGTTTTCCGGCTCGTCGAGCAAGTCGGACAGTAGCACGATCATTCCCCGCTGCTTTAGCCGGTCGGCCAGTTCGTGGAGAACTGGAACCAGCGCGGTGGTGCTTTTCGGGGTGGTCTTATCGAGAACATCGAATATCCGCTGCAAACTGCCGAGTTTGGCGGAAGGATTGAAATGATGCTCAAGGACGTCATCGAAAACACTCAGGCCGACGGCGTCCTGCTGGGAGAGCATGAGGTAACTTAAAAGGGCGGCTAGGTATCTGGCGTATTGAAACTTGGTAGTCGGTCCGCTAGCGTAATCCATTGATTTACTTGCGTCGAGAATAATCTGACAGCGAAGGTTGGTCTGCTGTTCATGAAGTTTGACATAAAATCGATCCGTCCGGGCGTACGCGAGCCAATCGACCCGCCGAATCTCGTCTCCGGGGGTATAAGGCCGATGTTCGGCAAATTCGATGGCAAAACCCAGATGCGGACTTTTGTGCAGGCCTGTGATGAATCCTTCCACCGCCTGCCGAGCGACCAGGTTAAGCCGGCCAAGCCTCGACGCGACTTCGGGTTCAAAAAAATCTTTGAATTTACCGATCATATCGAAACCAGGTAAATTTCATCGTGCCGTACGTTTTTGTGCGAAAGGGCGTCAGATGGCCCATACGCCGTTCGTAGTCGATGGCAATCGGGTGCCGCAAAATGACCAGGGCTTCTGCGGCCAGCAGGTTGCTGTCGCATAAATTGATTAAAAGATTCGGCACGGAGTTTTGATCGAGATTGATTTCGACGTTGATATAAGGCGGGTCAAGATAAACAAGGTTCCAGCCGGAATTACCCGGGGCGGCGGGGAGTTCGCAATCGAACGCGTTACCATGAAGAATCCAAGCTTTTCCCGCAAAGCCGCACTTTTCGATATTCTGACGAAGGATGGAAAGCGGCGAATAATTTTTTTCCACGAAACAGCAAAGCTTCGCCCCGCGCGACAAACACTCCAAGCCAAACGATCCTGTTCCGGCGAACATATCGACGACGTTTATTTCCGGAAATTCTCCGGGTGTTCCGTATTCGCTGCCGAGGGAAGAAAACAGGGCTTGGCGGACATGGTCCGGTATCGGCCTGGTGATCTTACCCTTCGGCACCGACAATTTCATGCCCCGACATTGACCTGATATAATTCGCATAAAATAGCTTTCAATTTATAGACTACAAAATAGTAACCGTCCACATTCAGAAGGGCGAACACAAGGTTCGCCCCTACTCTGAACGGTTGCGTAAAATATTATATACGAAACCTAACAGGTTTCAAACCTTGACATTAATAAACAGGGGCAGCAAATTGGATCCACAGAGGGCGGCGGAGCTGCAATTTAATACCTATCGCTGACTTGCTATTTCACTTTATAGACAACTGTAATGGGATAATCGTTGAAGACGAGTTCGAAAAAGTTTTTGTCGTAATTTTTCATAAGGTACATCTGGACAAAGACGGTATCAAAAACATCGGGGTGGATGATGTAAAACATGGTGAATTGCGGGGTGTTAAGGAATGCCCCGATATAGCCTTCGCTGCGATAATTTCCGATCAGGGCGGGGGGGGCGTCTGAAGTAAGAAGGAATATTTTTTGCAAAGAAACGGTTCCGCCGGGAACTTCCATCACGCCCTGTTCGAGGTCTATGACTCCGCGATCACAATAGAGTTTTGATCCTTGCTTGGATTTGGGCATAAATTCGTTCACCACATTGGTCTTGTTGCCTTCCTGCCTGGCAAAGTCCCAGGTTCCAAAGTAATAAATCCATCCGAACTTGGAAATCATATCGTTTGTAAACATAAGGTACAGGGGCTTGTCGGGTTTAATGTTGAACTTTCCCTGGGCGATCTGGTCCAGGATGGGTTCTGGATTTTGGATTTTTTGTTTTTTCATTTCCCTATATATGCCGTCAAATCCCAGATTGGCCACCCCAAGCATGTCGTTTCGGCATTCGGCGGGTTGGGTGGTCGATAGCGCCTTTCCGACAAAATAAGCTTTTCGGTAACTTCCGCCGTCAGTAAAGGTTGATTTGTTTCCGATATCCTCGATGGCATAGCCCCAGTCCCACCAGGTCCAGACATACCCGTCGGGGGATAAATTGTTCAGGGCATCGATCCCGCGGTAGGTAGAGGAAAAAAAGCGTGGTTGTGGTTTAAATGACAATGAGCCGGGAGAAACGGTAGCCCAGACGCAGATCAGGGTCAATACGGATACGGCGAGATGATGCCACCGGATGGATTTTAATTTCCAATCGATCAAAAGGACGTGAATTCTTTCCGCCAGGAATCCGAGTCCCATTCCGATAAAAGGTGCGATGTACATGGCGTACCTGTTTCCACTTTTAAACGCCAGCAAGCCCAAAGCCAGAACGGGAAGCAGAGGAAGAAATCGGATTCGTGTTTTAATAATCAGCCAGGCTAGTCCGATCATCCCGGCGATTCCAATTGGAAGGTTGTTAATCGTACTCAAAGTTTGGGCGATGGTATAATGCGAAGATTCGCTGACGGAGATCAAAATATTGGGAAACCCGTAGCCGCCTGTGCTTTTCAGGAGAAGATGATTTTTGATAAAACCGCTTATACTGGCCACGGCATCAAGATACTGTAAGGGATTGGAAAAGAGAGCAAAAATCGCGATCAGGATTAAGTTCACTTTGGTCGGTACGGGTTGTTTTTTTCTGGGCAGAAAGAGCATAATAACAAAAAAGACCAGAAAAGGAAGTGCGAATCCAGGATGGGCGTACCACCAGTTAAAGAGCAGCAGGGAGAGCCCCGCGGCGGCGGCATGGATGAACGAATTTCGCCGGGAGGTTGTCCGCCATGCCAGAAGAAGGAAATACGAGATAAAAAAGAGGAAAAAAAGATTCAAACAATCGGTATCAAATCTTCCGAGGCAGCTTCGGGCCAGATAGAGTTGAAAGGATACTGCTAAAATAGCCCCGGCAAAACCGACGAAGAAACCGGAAATCTCCACCCCGATTAAATAAATGGGGATTACGCACAGAACGGCCAGGATTGGCGGAAGGTAAAAGGCGACGTGGTTCACATCCGCTTTGGTAATTTGTGAAATTTTTGCCGTCATGTAACTTATCATGGGTATCGGATCGGGGTAAACCACCTCCTTATCGGGGGAATCGCGATGCCAATCGGGTTTGTTCGTTTTATATTCACCTTTGAGGTATTCTTTTGCATATCGAGTGAAATAGGGGGCATCGGCGGTGGTGAGGATCGGTGTGCCGTTGTAATTGAACTCCGGCTGGTTGTTCCAATAGGAAAGCGAATTGAACCGCAGAAACAGGCCAATGAGAATGGGAATTGTTATGCCGAAGACGTGAATGGCGATTCGGACGATTTTTGAGGTTTTTTGGCATTCTGGAATTACCGGCTCGGGTATTTCGACTTTTCTATTTTTTCTTGACATGCTGCCCTTTCAAAAGGCCAGATTATATCCTGTTTATTATTTTATATCCACATTTGATTGTGGAATAAAGAGGTTTGTCCATTTTGCGTGCGGGCGATATTTGAATTATAAATAAAATGTGGATGGTGAAACATTGACAGACAATTTTGATAGGGTATAATTACAACGATTAGGCGATAGCCCGTTTAGGACAACTAGCGGGCTATTGTATTTAGATGTGATTTGACCGGATGTAACGATGGCACAGGTGTTACTGGAAAAAGTGTCCAAAGTATATCCGGGCGGAGTGCAGGCCGTCCGGGAAGTGGATCTGGCGATTCATGACTCGGAATTTGTTGTTCTGGTTGGGCCATCGGGATGTGGTAAGACGACAACCTTGCGTATGATCGCGGGTTTGGAGGAGATTTCAGGCGGCAACATCAAGATTGGTGAACGTGTGGTCAATGATGTTCCTCCGAAAGATCGCGACATTGCCATGGTTTTTCAGAACTACGCGTTATATCCGCACATGTCGGTTTATAAGAATATGGCGTTCGGATTGCAGCTTCGGAAAATGCCGAAAGATCAGATACGGCAAAGGGTTATGGACGCGGCGAAGATTTTGGGCATTGACCATCTTATGGAGCGTAAGCCCAAGGCTTTGTCGGGCGGTCAGAGGCAGCGGGTGGCGGTGGGTCGTGCGATTGTCCGTCAGCCCAAGGCGTTTTTGTTCGACGAGCCGCTGTCGAACCTCGACGCCAAGATGCGGGTGGAGACTCGTGCGGAATTGAAGAAATTGCATCGCCGGTTGAAAACGACGACGATTTATGTAACGCACGACCAGGAAGAGGCGATGACGCTGGGTGACAGGGTCGTGGTGATGAAGGACGGCGAGGTTCAGCAGGTGGATAACCCGCTGGCGATATATGACAGGCCGGTCAATAAATTTGTCGCCGGTTTTTTAGGAACACCGCCGATGAATTTATTCACAGGCCGAATTGTGTATCGGAACCAAGACGTTTATTTTGATGAAGGCGCCAATTTGATACTTTTGCCTGCGAAGTGGCGGGAGCGGTTGGCCAGATATAAGGACCAGAAAATGGTGCTTGGGGTCAGGCCGGAAAATCTTTATCCCAAGGCCGAGGGTGCTTTTGCCGGGCGCGATAATTCGATGAAAGTGAAAATCGAGGTGGTCGAGCTACTGGGTGACAAGATGGATTTGTATATGGCATCGGCGAATCATTCGCATATTATATGCCGAATAGATTCGCATGCCGGATTAAAAGAGGGTCAGGAGATTTTGATGTATATGGATGTGAATCGGGTCCATGTTTTTTCCGACGATATCGGAGTCAACGTAACGTTGGAGCATGGCAGCGGTGGATAGGGTAAGGAATGACTTGTTTTCTTCCGGTCGTTCATCGGGTGCGATGGAGGCAGGATTATGATCTAGGCCGGTAAATAGACTGGCTTTTTAGATGATGGTCGATATCGACCGGGAGAAAGTGGGAATAATTTGACCCCACTTTTTTTTATTGTTATTTATACTGGAAGTGAAAAAATGAACCAGGAATTGATAAGAACCGTTGACGCGATCGCGAAAGAGCGTAATATCGACCGGGAAATTGTTTTTGCCGATTTGGAAATGGCGATGGTTTCCGCGGTCAAGAAATCCTTCGGCACCACCGATGAGGTTAAGATTCAAATTGATCGTGGGACCGGAGAAATCGTCGCGTTTCGCGGAGGTGAGCAGATCAGTCTTCGGGACCTCGGTCGCATTCCGGCCCAAACGGCCAAACAGGTTATGATACAAAAGATTCGTGAGGCGGAACGTGATAGCGTCTATGACGAGTACCTGGAACGTCGTGGTTCGATCGTGTCGGGCCAGGTGACCCGTATCGATCCTGGAGCGGTTACTGTGAACCTCGGTCGAGCCGAAGCGTTTTTGCCCGTGAGCGAGCAAATTCCCGGTGAAACATATCAATTGAAGCAGCGGTTGCGGGCGATGGTCCTGGAAGTGCGGGAAGGAGCCTCACGGATGGGGCATTCGGGAATCAAAATCGTTTTATCGCGAACGAGCAAGGATTTTATCAAGAAATTATTTGAGCTGGAAGTTCCGGAAGTGTCGGAAGGGATCATTCAGATCAAAGCTTTGTCGCGTGAGGCGGGGTATAGATCGAAAGTGGCCGTGGTGAGCGCGGACAGCAAGGTGGACGCGGTGGGCGCCTGCGTGGGTGTTCGCGGCAGCAGGATCAAGAGCATCGTCGATGAGCTGAACGGCGAAAAGATCGACATTGTGCGGTGGAATGATTCGAGCACGGTTCTGATCGGAAACGCGTTGAAACCGGCGGAGGTAAATCAAATCGCGTTGTGCTTTGAGTTGGGCCGCGCGACGGTGGTGGTGGATGAAGAGCAGCTTTCGCTGGCGATTGGCAAGCGTGGGCAAAATGTTCGTCTGGCGGCACGACTTACCGGATGGGACATTGATATAATTACACCCGCGGAATACAACGTTGGCATCGAGCGGCTGGAACGGATCATCAAGCAGAGTGAATTGCCTGATCAGACTATGCTGAACAAGATGGTGGCGTTGGGGATGGTTTCCGTGACGGACGTCGCGGAAGTCGGGTCGGCCCCCTTGATGAGCGAATTGGGCTTCTCCGAATCGCAAGCGCCGCTTTTCGTCAAAGCCTGTATGGAGGAAGGTGAGCGAATTCAGTCGGAGATCGAACAGGCCAAGGCCCAGGCGCAGCGTCTGGCATTGACGGAGGCAGAAGGTCAGACTGACGGTAAGGTTTCCGGAGCCATGCGGGTGCGTTTCTCTGCCAGGGTCGCTGGTGAGCAAGAGGCGGACGGTGCGGCGGCCCCGGAGACTCCGGTGGAATAAGAATTGCAAACACGTCATCATCCGGCTTGACCGGATGATCCAGAGGCGGCTATATGGTCGCCCCAAAAGACTGGATTCCCGCCTGGCGGGAATGACGATAATGAGAAGAAGTCATAGGATTTGGAGGTGCCGATTGGCAACCCGTGTACATTTGTTATCGAAAGAGCTGGGAGTAACCAGCAAGGCGGTTCTGGATAAATGCCGGGCTGAAGGTCTGGATGTCAAGAACCACATGACCGTTTTGTCCGCGGGTCTGGAAGCGACGATACGCGAGTGGTTCAGCGAAGGCGAACATCAGACGACGGAAGAAACGACGGAACGTGTGAATCTGGAGAAGATTCGATCCAAAGGCCGGCGTCGAAAAAAAGAGGTCCCCGTGGCCGAAGGGTCGGACCAGGCCCAGGAGCAGGCGGCAGTTGGCACGGAGCAGGAAATTGAAGATGTGGCGGAGGAAATCGAGGCCAAATCTTCTGAACCGTCCATCGTAGAGGAACCGCACGTACAGCCGGTATCTCATCCGGTAAAAAGCGTGGAACGCGACGTATTAATACCTGCGGCCCGGGTCGAGCTACCGCACACAAAACCCGTATCGGTCAAGCCTGTGGAGGTGATTGAAGAGCCCCCGGCAGAACCCGTCAGACCCGTCGGTCCCATGAATGTTCCCAAACCTGCGGTCATGCGAGGACCTCGCGTGGTCCGTGTGGAAAAAGCCGATATTATTCCCAAGCCGGTCCCTCGTGATTTTGGCCCACGAGCGATTGAGCCGGACGTCGCCATTCCTTTAGTCCCAGGTCGTCCCGGGAAAAAAGGTAAAGTTCCCCCGGTTGCCGAGACGGAAGAAGAGGCTGCAAAAAATAAAAAGGTCAAGAGCCGAGTCAATCCGCGAAGAGGGGGCGTGGTCGAATCCATCGAGCAGTTGAAGGAATGGCGTGATCGCGACCTGCTGGAGCGCAGTCAGCGATTGGCCCAGGCGAGCGACCATCCGTCGACGGTTCGCCGAGCCGAGCCGAAGAAACAAAAAGCCGCGGTTGCTGCCGCCGCTCCCGCGGTTCGCCAGAGCAAGGTGCAAATCACCGAGCCAATCCTTGTAAAAGAGTTTTGCTCCGCGGTCGGAGTGCCTTTCAGCAAGTTGTTTCCAAAGTTGATGGCGCAGGGGATGTCGGTGACGATCAATCAGGCGATTACGACGGAACAGGCGGAATTGCTGGCGCTGGACTTGGGGATCGAAATCGAAGTGCTTCACCGCAAGAGTCACTATGAGGAATTAGTCGATCAGTTTACGAAGCGTGAGAAAGAAAATCAGCAGCGTCGAGGCCCGATTGTTACGTTCCTCGGTCACGTTGACCACGGCAAGACGAGTTTGCTGGATAGGATTCGTAATACGCGAGTGGCGGCTGGAGAAGCGGGAGGGATCACTCAGCATATCGGAGCGTACCGGGTTCCGATTCATGATCGATTTGTGGTGTTTTTGGATACCCCTGGTCATGAGGCGTTTACGGCCCTTCGAGCACGCGGGGCCCAGATGACGGATATTGTGGTCCTTGTGGTGGCCGCCAATGACGGAGTGATGCCGCAGACGGTCGAAGCGATCAGTCATGCCAAGGCGGCGAATGTTCCAATTGTGGTGGCCTTGAATAAAATCGATCTTCCGAACGTCGATCAGCACAAGGTGCTCGGCCAGTTGGCGGAGCATAATCTGATTCCCACGGAGTGGGGCGGTGATGTGGATGTGATTCGCACCAGCGCCACGACCGGCGAGGGGATGGATCAACTGGTCGAACATTTAAATACCCTCGCGGATTTGCTGGACCTGAAGGCCAATCCGACTGGTCCTGCGACGGGCGTGGTGATTGAGGCTCGACAGGATCCGAATCGCGGAACCGTGGCGGACTTGATGATTCACGAAGGAACGCTTTCTCTTTCGGATATCATTGTTGTGGGCGCGGCTTGCGGTCGAGTCCGAGCGATGTTCGATGATACGGGAAAACCGATTGAAAAAGCTGGTCCGGCTAGCCCAGTGGAAATTCTTGGTCTGGACCAGGTGCCAGAAGCGGGCGACAAATTTTTTGTAGCCGATAGTCTGGCCCGGGCCCAGGAGATGGCGGACGAGAAGCGTCAGGAAGATCGCTCGGAATACCTGCAGGCCAAACCGAAAGTGACTCTGGAGACTATTTTGCAGCAGGTCGAAGCCGGTCAGGTTCAGCATTTGAATTTGATCGTCAAGACCGATACGCAGGGATCACTGGACGTTCTTCGCAACAAACTGACCGAGCTGGGAACCACTGAGGTCAAGGTCAGAATTTTACATATCGCTGTCGGAGGGATTACGGAAGGCGACGCGATTTTGGCCGAGGCGTCGAACGCGATTATTCTTGGTTTCGGAGTGGTGGCCGATGACCTGGCCCGATCCAAGGCCAAGACTTTGGACGTTGAAATCAGGACGTATACCGTTATTTATCATCTGCTGGAAGACATCACCTCCGCTTTGGAAGGGTTGCTCAGCCCGACCTACGAGCAGAAGATTCTGGGCCGGGCCGCGGTTCGGGAAGTGTTCAAAGTTACGCGAGTGGGGAGTGTGGCGGGGTGTCTGGTTACGGAAGGACTCATCGAGCGTTCCGCCAAGGTCAGGATCATCCGGCAGAACGTGATCGTCCGCGAAGATGCTTCGCTGGAGTCGCTGAAGCGATTTAAGGATGACGCCCGCGACGTCCGCCAGGGATTTGAGTGCGGAATAAAGATCGCCAACTTTGACGACGTCAAGGAAGGGGACATCATCGAAGCGTATCAGATGATAGAAGTGAGCAGAAAACTTCAGCCGGCGGGTTCCGGCGGATAAAATTTTGGATTGACGAGAAGATTTTTGCCAATTGTTTCTGCAATCTGTGGGTAAAGATAAAAGTTGACAATGATTGTTGGAATAATGCAGTTGGAGCTTATGATCCACGATGCGATGACGCTGAAGGACAAGCGGCGAGTGGTAAAGTCGGTCAAGGATCGCATCGCCCATGAGTTCAATGTTTCCATCGCGGAAGTCGATGCCCTCGATCGGCACCGTCAGGCCATTTTGGGTATCTGCTTGGTGGGAAATGACGGACATTTTGTCCGCCAAAGCCTGGACAAAGTTTTAAACCACATTCGATTGTGCCGTGGGGCTTTGCTGGTGGATTATAAGATCGATTTGGTGTGAAAGAAGATTAAGGAAACGAGTTAAAATGCCCAATGCCAATATAGGATTAAAACGATTAGAATCGCAGATACGTCTGGTGATCAGCGAGGCGATGCAGCGGAAGCTGGCGGACCCTCGGCTGGACCGGTTAGCCAGTATCACCAAAGTGGAATTGACGACGGACCTTTCGTTTGCCGACGTTTGTTTCTCCATAATGGGAACGGAAAGTCAGCAGCGGGATTATATGCAGGCCATAAATCGCGCCCATAGGATTCTGCAGTCGATGGTGGCCAAGATACTTCGGACGAGGACCTGTCCGACTTTGCGATTTCACCTGGATCAATCCATCAAGAAAGGATTTGAAACCATGCAATTGATCGATAAATCCATGGCAGAACGAGCCAAGCGCGAAGGAGAACAGCAGACATGAAAATCTCAAGCGAATACGTCAAATCATTCAACAAGCTTCGCCGCGCATTTTCCAAACTGAAGGATAAAGACTTTGAGGCCCTGCCTGAAAACGCCACCGAAGTTTTAATCCTGAGCATTCTCGCCACGAACGACACATTCCATCGTGCCAGGCAGGCGATTAAAATTCTCCAGGAAAAGATGGTGGATTATAATGAACTCCGCGTGACCCCGACGGTGGAACTGACGGAGTTGCTCGAAGAGCATATTTGCGATGCGCCGCGGGCATCGGTGGAGATTGTCAAGACGTTGAATTCGGTGTTTACCCGGTTTGATACCTTTGATCTCTCTGAATTAAAAGATAAGACCAAGGGAGAATTGAGCAAGATGTTTGAGGAGATTCCCGGCTGTCCAGATCATGCTCGATGCGCGATGCTGTTGTTTTGCTTCGACGTTCCGAGCATGCCGATCGACGATCGTATGCGAGAGTATTTAGTGGTCAGCAAAGCGCTGCCGGCCGAGGTGGACCTTCCGGAGGCCAAGGCATTTATTGAGCGTCAGGTGAAGGCATCGGAAATCGGTGCCTTTTATTGGCAGTTGCGAAAGGCCTCGGAAGCGGAACATAAGACGCGAAAACCCGGCAAAAAGAAAAAAGGATAGGAGTGATGATGAGCGATAGCGGTCAAACGAAAAAGATACTGAAAATCGGTTTGCCGAAGGGCAGCCTGCAGGATTCCACCCTGGATATTTTCAGGCGGGCGGGATTCAATATTTCGGTGGATTCTCGAAGTTATTTTCCGTCCATCAACGATCCCGAACTTCAATGCGTGATGTTTCGTGCCCAGGAGATCAGCCGGTACGTGGAAGACGGTGTGATCGACATGGGTTTGACGGGATATGACTGGATATGTGAAAACGATTCTCATGTGGTGGAAGTCTGCGAATTGATCTATTCAAAGGTGAGCAAGCGTCCCGCCCGATGGGTTCTGGCCGTCCCGGCGGAGTCGCCTGTTACAAAAGTCGAGGATTTGGAGGGTGGGATCATTGCCACGGAACTGGTCAACGTGACGAGAAAGTTTTTTTCCGACCGGGGCGTGAATGTGAAAGTGGAGTTTTCCTGGGGGGCGACGGAGGTCAAGGCCAGGCTTTTAAGCGGAATTGTGGATGTGACGGAAACGGGCAGCAGCCTTCGGGCCAATAATCTGAAGGTTCTGGCCGAGGTTCTGGAAAGCACCCCCCGGCTGATCGTCAACACCAAGACGTGGGACGATCCGTGGAAGCGGACGAAAGTAGAAAACATCGCCATGCTCTTGAAAGGCGCGATCGATGCCGCGTTTAAAATCGGATTGAAGATGAATGTTCCGGAAAGCGGACGGGCGGAGATTTTAAAACTCCTTCCTGCTGAAAAATCTCCTACGATAAGCCCCCTGGCGGAAAAAGGATGGTGCGCGGTCGAGGTGATCCTGGAAGAGATTCAGGAACGCGAACTGATTCCTCAATTGAAACGGGCTGGTGCGACGGGGATCATAACGTACGCGTTAAATAAGGTGATTCCGTGATTTGTACTATTGCGAGGAGTTGTTGTGTCATCCTCCTTTTGCTGATCTCGACCGGATGTCAGTCCACTCCTTCCGCGAAAAATCCAGTCAATAGTCGAAGGGTTGAACCGCCGATCGCGACCCTGACGCTTCAATCGCTGGTGGGCGAGATAGTTCCCACAAGTTCACCGACGCAGACTCAGCCGGCGAGCAAACCACGAATAAATCCTGACGCGATGCTTGCCTATTTTCAGGCTAAATCCCTTCTGTTGGATAAAGACCAAAAGGGCGCGATTGAGCTTTTGGAAAAGGCTGTTTCCCTGGATAAAAATTATCTTCCCGCCCAGATTTTACTGATGAAGTCGTATTTTGATCAGGGAAAATCTCCGTTGGCGATTAAACATGCCCGGGCGGCGCTTGACCTGGATGCCAATGATCCCACGGCGAATTATGTTCTGGGAAGCGAACTCCTGAAAACAGACGAGTTCAAAACGGCGTGCAGATATCTTTATCGGGCGATAGTTTTTGGAAACAAACCCGGCCAGACTTCAAACTTTGACGGGCTTGTTACCGGTTTGAAACTCGGCAGCGCGCTTTCGGGCAAGGGTTATTATAATGCCGCACTGGAAGTCTATGGTCCGTTGCTGGCGCAAATGGAACGGCTTGATGGGGACGACACGGTTCACGACCTGAGGATAAAACGACTGGTCCAGATTTATCGTCCGAGCTTGACCTTGCTGATGGGTGAACTTTTTTTAAAGCTGGGCCGGATTCCGCAAGCGAGGGAATATTATCAAAAGGCGGAAAATATCCCGGAGATAAAAAATCAGGCACGCCGGGGAATGGTGCGTTGTTATTTTTCCCAGCATAAGAAAGCGGAAGCCCGAATACTGCTGGATAAATTATCCCTCGAGCAGGGGATTGACGAACAGTTGGTCGAGTATTATCAGCAACTGTATCCGTCAGCCCAGTGGCCGGTGAAAATAGCGGAGATTTATAAAGCTGGTCCTGGAAATTTGAATTTGGGAGTAAAGGTTGCCGAAGAACTTCAAAAAAATGGCAAGAATACTCTGGCGATAAAAGTTTTGCGGGAAATTTTGCGGGTCGATTCCGCTCATAACCAGGCGATGTGGCTGCTGGTCAAATCGTTTGCAAAATCCGGTAAGATGGACCAAGCCGCTCGGATACTTTTTGACGCGGCCATTCACACGGACAAAGCCGGCGTTACCATTCCCTTCATGTTGCGAAATACGGATGTCACACTGGGCCTAAAACTCGCGGACGCTCTGAAAAAGATCGACACACCGGCGGATACGGAGTATGCCAGGAAGTACCTGTTGGCGCTGGCGTATCAGACGGCGGGGGAATTCCTGCAAGCGGATCAATACTACCGGTCGTCGCTGGAATTGAAGAAGGATTTTCCCGGGACGTATCTTGCCTTTGGGCAAATGCTGCTTGAGCAATATCGCTGGTCCGATGCTTCCCGTTTGATGCATCAGGCCTTGTCGCACAAACTGAAAAACGCGGGAATTTTATATCTCCTGGGCAGCGCTCTGGTGGAACAAAACAAGATCAAGGACGCGATCGCTGCCCTGGAGGAGGCCCGGACCTTAAATCCCGATTCTGACCAGACCTTGCTCGCCCTGGCGGAAACATATTTACGAAGTGAAAAACCGGAAAAGGCGTTCGACCAACTAAAGCAAATCATCGGCTGTGCCTCGCCTACGCCGCAAACCTTCCGCCGGTTGGTCCAAATTCTGGTTGAGGCGGACAGCGTGGTTCTGGGCGAATCGGTGCTTGAGCAGTACAATCGGCATTTCGGGCAGGATGATGAATACAAATTATTGGCGGCGAAATTAAATTTCCTTAAAGACCGAAACGCGGCGAGATATCGGTCGCAGCTGACTGAGCTTAGGGTCAAAGGATTCCGATCAGGTTCACTTGACCGTGAAACGGTGGAATTGGAATTCGATCAGGGCAATTTTGACGAAGCCGTCCGGTTGGTCGATCAGGCTTTACTTTCCCCTACGATATTCAATCCGAGAGATTACCAAAGGCTTTTACAGATACAGGCTTTTTCTTATTGGAAAATGCTGGAATATGACAAAGCGGAACTGGCTTGGAAGAAGCTGCTTTCGGTTTGGCCCGAACAAAACGTTTTGCAATTCGGGCTGGCCAGGATGTACGTGGATGCCCAGGAGTATCCTAAAATTCAAGCTCTGACGACTCGATTGCTGGGGGATACGGAAAACACGGAACAAAAAGAGCAGTTGCAGATGTGGCTTATTGCCGGTCTGATGGGGCAGGACAAACTGAGTCAAGCTCTTACAACACTCGATGGCTGGATCGCGGCCGCGGAAAAACAGGATCGACCAAGATGGCTGCGGTTGAAGGTCGGCTGCCTTGTCGATAAACATCGTTATGACGACGCTCTGGCGTTACTCGATCAATGGGTGGAAAAACAAGAGCCTCCTGTTTCGCAGTGGCGGCAGATGATTGTTTCGGTCTATTTACAGAATGACCAGCCGGTCAAGGCGCTGCACAAAATCGACCAGTATATGGCTCGGGGTAGCTCGAAAGATCGCTATTTTATCGAAGGGTTGAACATTCCGGTTTTTCTGGAATTAAACCAATTCGACGACGCCATTGCCCTTGCCCAGCGACTAATTACGACCGCCAATCCGCAGCAGAAGTTCCCGGCGACGCTGGTTTTGATCAACTGCTATCAACGTGCCAGGCGTTATGCCAAAGCCATTGAACTGGCCCGAACGGAACTGGCGAAACAGCCTGTGGATTCTGTCTTTGCATTTCTCCTTCAGCAGCAAATCGCCTATTCCCTGCAATTGGCGGGACAATTCGGCGACGCGGAAAAATCAATAGTCGATCTTATGAATAAATGTAAGGCCGAGAAAAAATCCCAATGGCAACAAACGCTGGTCGCTTTATATTTATCTTCGGGCAAGGCCGACGCGGGAATCAAATTGCTTGAGGAAATTTTATCGGCCAATCCGAATCTTGGATGGGCCAACAATTCGCTGGGATATTCTCTGGCCGATCAGGGGCGGGATTTACCGCGAGCCGAAAAACTGGTACGGAAGGCACTGGCGAGCGAGCCGGGAAATGCGGCTTACCTAGACAGCTTGGGTTGGGTTTGTTTCCGGCAGGGAAAATACCAACTCGCGTACAAATTTACCATGATGGCATATCGTGGAATGAATGAGCCTGACCCTGTGGTTTTGGATCATCTTGGGGATATCAGCCATAAATTGCACAAGAACACGGAGGCGAGGGAAATCTGGCAGCAGGCGGTCAGGGCTTGCAGGGATCGCGACCCCGGCTCCCTTGAGCCTGATATGCCCGGTCGAACAGTAAAGAAACTAAAAGCTCTCGATGCCCATCCAAGTAATAGGTGACCCAGCCTTAAACCGACTGTTGGGCTTTGTCATGCTCCGGTTGAGTTTCCTGAGTTCGGTGTTTCATCGTGGCGGCGGTAATGGCGGTAACTTCTTCAGTGCTGAGTCCTCGCTGCGTGGTTTGAGATATCCATTCACACCAGGAATCGGAACCTTCGCGTTTAAAGCGGTCGAAACTATCCCTCCCCGCCAACTGTTGAAAGATGGCTTTACGCAGGTCCGGTCGGTTGATCCGTTCGATAATGACCGGTCTTAAGGCGGCGAGACGTCGGGCGAAGGGTTCATAGGCCCGGTCGATCCATCCGCTGATCAGATCGCGAATCCGACCTGCGAGGTAAGGTGAAGCGCCGGCCGTTCCCACGGCGATCTGGATCGGACCACGCTTCAAAACCGCTGGAACGGTAAAATCGCACCAATCAGGGTCGTCCACGACGTTGCAGATAACTCTTAATTCGCGCGAGTCTTTAAAAATTTGATGATTCAATTCGGCGTTATCGGTGCAGGCAAAAGAAAGGGTAGCTCCTTCCAGGTCTGATTTTTCATACTCTTTCTTATGGAATGTGACATCGGTGCGCTGAGCTAAAACATCGCAAAACTGCGGGGCCACGATGTGAACATCCGCTTCGCATCGGCGAAGTGCGTCAATCTTACGAGTCGCGATCGACCCACCCCCGATAACAATGCAACGCCGCTTTTTTAATTCCAACAGGATGTAATAACCTTCTTGCATCGTAATACCCTCACATAAATAAATTCATCACCCCATGATTTACATCATATTGTTATACGGATCATCAATCACGGAATTAATTCTAACCTGCGAATGAAAATTTACCAGTTTTATTTTTCGTAACCGTTCAGGCCCCATTGAAAATGGTCATTGCGAGACCGCGCAGCGGGCGCGGCAATCTCGTACCTTCGCCAAAAGAACGAGATTGCTTCGTCGCTGCGCTCCTCGCAATGACGAGGTCTGAACGGTTACTCATTTTTTAATTTTCATTTTTGTTCCGCGTGAAAGATATTTTATAATAGCGGTTTTAAGAGAGACACAAAAAGATGGCCAAGACGCTTTCATATCGTCAGGCGGGTGTGGATATTGATGCTTCCGATCAATGGACCGAAACGATCAAAGGAATGGTTCAGCGGACTTATGGTCCGCGCGTGCTGTCGGGAGTGGGCGGGTTTGCCGGGCTGTTTGGGCTTGATTTTTATGATGAAAAACTCTTTAAGCGAACCTATCGTCAGCCGGTGCTGGTGGCCTGCACCGACGGCGTGGGGACCAAGATTCTTATCGCTCGCGATGCCCGGAAACTGGATACCGTTGGGATCGATCTGGTGGCAATGAATGTCAACGACATGGTGGTGTGCGGGGCTGAGCCTTTGTTTTTCCTGGATTATATGGCGATTGGTAAACTTGATCCGAAAAGTTCGGCGGAACTTTTACAGGGGATTACAGTGGGATGTATGCAGGCGGATTGCGCGCTCATCGGCGGGGAGACCGCGGAAATGCCGGATTTGTATAAAAATGACGATTTTGACCTGGCGGGTTTTGCCGTCGGAGTGGTGGAATTAAAGAGAATCATCAACGGTAAATCGATCGAACCCGGCGATACAATTTTGGGATTGGCCAGTTCCGGGCTGCATAGTAATGGCTATACGCTGGCACGAAAAGTGATGTTTGATATTCTCGGCCATAAGCTGGACGACGTGCTGCCGGGGTTCGATTGCACGGTGGCGGAAGAAATGCTCAGGCCGACGAAGATTTATGTCAAACCCCTTCTTAAAACGTTGCGGAAATACCGTGTCAAACAACCCATTCGCGGGATGGCGCATATTACCGGCGGTGGATTGGTCGGGAATATTCCGCGTATTCTGCCTGAGAATTGCCGGGCGATTATCCACACCGACTCCTGGCCGGTGCCGAAAATATTTACCTATCTTCAGACCAAAGGCCCCATCGACCCATCAGAGATGTTTCGCGTTTTTAATATGGGCATCGGCATGGTCCTGATCGTTCGTCCGGCGTTTGCTAATTCCATTGCTCAGACGCTTTTACGATGCGGTGAAACGGTGTATAAGATCGGGAGAATCAAGGCGGGTAAGCCCGAAGTGGAATTGAGGTAATTCGACTTGTCCGACCGTACTCTTAAGACACGGCTGGACAAGCCAGCCGTGGCACAATGCACAATGACAGAGGGGGTTGAACGGTTACTATTCTTTTTTGTTTTTCACGTAGGCGATGACATCGTCTATTATTTTTTCGAGGTTATGTTTCGGTTTGTAGCCGATGATTGATTGGATTTTTTCCAGGCACGGGACGCGGCGGCGCATGTCGTCGAAGGATTTTCCGTAGGCTTCCTCGTAAGTCATATAGACCTTTTTTGATTTTGAGCCGGTACGCGCAATGACCAGGTCGGCGAGTCCTTCCATGCTGATTTCTTCGTTATTGCCGATGTTGAAGACCTCACCGAAGGCTTTGGGCTCGTGCATCAGTTTGATCACGGCGTCGGTAATGTCGTCCACGTGTCCGAAGCATCGGCATTGCTTGCCGTCACCGTAAATTTCGATGGGTTCATTTTTCAAGGCGCGTTCGATAAATCGCGGGACGACCATTCCGTACTGGCCGGTCTGGCGGGGACCGACGGTGTTGAAAAATCGGGCGATGACGACGGGCAGACCGTATTGGCGATGATAGGCCAGACCGAGAAATTCGTCGATGGCCTTGCTGCACGCATACGCCCAGCGGCTAAAGCGTGTGGAGCCGAGCACGGTGTCGTCGTCCTCGCGGAACGGCACTTTTTCACTTTTACCGTAGACTTCGCTGGTGCTGGAGATAAAGACCGGTTTGCGAAATTTATTAGCGATCCCCAGGACGACCTCGGAACCGTGGATATTGGTCTCGATTGTGTGGACGGGGCGTTGGACGATCAATTTTACCCCAACCGCGGCGGCGAGATGAAAGATCATGTCGGCCTGAGAAATCAAAAGGTGCATGATCTGCTCATTGCGAACCGTGTCCTGAATAAATCGAAAATTAGGATTGGAAAGCAAATGAGTGATATTATCAATCTTCCCCGTGGAAAGATCATCGATCGCATCGACCTGGTGATGCAATTTCAACATTTTTTCCGATAAATGCGAGCCGATAAAGCCCGCTCCGCCGGTAATCAATACTTTCATCGTTATATCCTTTTACAAAGTCTGTTTTTAATGTTTGCTTATTATAAACCAAGACTATATTTTTATGATATCGAAATTTGGCAATTTATAAATCGTTCACTTACTTTTTTTACTTCCTGAGAAAATTACGATGAATGACGCGAAGAGCAAAAAAGCGTTCGATCTGGCCGTTCAATTCATTCCCGGCGGAGTCAATTCGCCGGTTCGGAGTTTTTCCTCGGTGGGTGGAACTCCTCGGTTCATTCACCAGGGCAAAGGCTGTAAGATTACCGACATCGATGAAAATGAATATATCGATTACGTCGGGTCGTGGGGGCCGCTGATCCTGGGTCATGCGGACCAGACCGTTCTCGCCGCTGTGGCCAAGACCGCGTGCCGGGGATTAACGTTCGGAGCACCCACTGAGGGCGAGACACTTCTTGCCCAGATGATTTGCCGGAATTTTGAATCGATCGATCTGGTTCGCCTGGTCAACAGCGGGACGGAGGCGGTGACCAGCATTTTGCGGTTGGCTCGGGGTTATACGGGAAAAAACAAAATTATCAAGGCGGCGGGCGGTTATCACGGTCACGTGGATCAACTTCTCGTCCAGGCAGGGTCGGGGGTGGCGACGCTGGGGCTTCCCGCTTCGGCGGGGATCGCGGCGAATATCGCGGAACTGACCATTGTCGTGCCTTACAATGATTTATCCGCTGTCGAGGAGGCGTTTGCCAAGTACGGCCAGGATATCTGTGCCGTTCTGATCGAACCGATAGCCGGTAACATGGGGGTTATCCCTCCGATGGAAGGATATCTTCAGGGTTTGCGAAAATTGTGCGATCAGCATAAATCGCTTTTGATCTTCGACGAGGTTATTACGGGTTTTCGTGTTTCGGCGGGCGGGGCACAGCAGCTTTACGGAGTGAAGCCCGATCTGACCGTGCTCGGCAAAATTATCGGTGGGGGACTGCCGGTGGGGGCTTATGGTGGACGACGGGAAATCATGGAACTTCTGGCTCCCTTGGGACCGGTGTATCAGGCGGGTACGCTTTCGGGAAATCCTCTGGCGACGGCGGCGGGGATCGCGACGCTGGCGGTCCTTGAATATCCGCAGGCGTATGCAAAACTTGAATCGCTGGCCTGTGCCCTGGCCGACGGCTTGGGCAAGGCCGCCTGGAAAGCGAAAGTTCCGCTCTCCATCAACCGTGTTGGAAGCATGATGACCCCATTCTTTGGCGAGGGTCCAATTCGCAATTACCAGGACGTTCAAAACACCAACCGCCAAAGGTACAACCGATTTTTCCACTTGATGCTTGATCGCGGCATTTACCTGCCGCCTTCGGCGTTTGAGGCCATGTTTGTTTCCCTGGCGCATACCCCGACTGAAATCGAATATACCGTGGAGCAGGCGCGGATTTCATTTGAACAATTGGTCCGCGATGTGTAAACTTATGTCAAAGCAGCTAAAACCCTGAAACGCGGAGGAGCATACCATGAGTAGTCGCGATGTAACCAGTTTTACCGAAGGTTGGACCGTTTTTCATCAGGCACGGACTGTCTTTACCGTCCTGCTGCTCGTGGCTATGGTGATCAATATCGTCATTTTTATTCTTGCGAGATTCACCAGTCTCGCTCATCATCCGATGCCGTCAATCCCAGTGGCGGTTTCCACCACGACCCCGCCCCTATTTCGGTCCCCCGCATCAGCGCCTGCCCGCGTGGAACCCGGTACTAAATCGGAAGAAAAGTGGCACACGATGTTTTCCGCTCTTATGATGATCACGTCGGTGGTTTCGATTATTTGCGTTATTTTCCTTGTTTTTTGTGCTCTGCTCGGGGTCATGATGATTATCGCCGGACAGGCTCCAGGCGCGGGCAGCGCCGCCGCGGCGTTTTTCTGGGGGGTCATGATGGTGGTCCTTCTTTTGCCCTGGGGCGGCATCTTTCCTCAAATAGCCTGTTTGCCTTGTGGATCTCCCTTCCGGGAAATGCAACAAAATATTCAAGCCGGCGTATCGGCTTCATGGACCACCCAGCTTGTTCTCTGGGTTCGATATTTCATTTACCCCATTCTCATCATCCTGGCGGACATCCTGTATTTTGGGCGCACCAGCCAAGCCAACACGCAGGTCGCTTCGGTCCGATACATGGAATCTTCGCCATAAGACAGGAGAATGACGAAATCCTAACATCCAATCAATGATTAGACATTAGGATTTAGGATTTGGTCATTTTATCCGATTTAGTTGTTTTTCGGGTCGAGCAGATCGAAGTGGACTCCGACTTTGAACATGCCGACGGTTGTCGTGCAGTGCATGACGGTGGCGGGGATTTCGATTTCTCCGTTCTCCGTTTCAATGTTGATAATAAGTTTCTGGCCGATGGTTAATTTATGGTGGCACAAAAAGCCGAGTCCGTCCGGGTTGATATCATGGGTGGTTAGGTAAATAGGATCGTCCGTTATCGAACTACATTCCAACGCGGCCATTCCCGGAGCTTCAAACTTCATTCGCCAGCATTTCCGGCGCCATTCGGATTGCTCGTTCTGGGAGGTCGATGTCCGTAATTGCTCGACCAACTTCTCCATTTGTTCGTGTGTTTTTACCACAATTTTAATATCCACAATTTACATTCCTTATCGGACCTGCGACAAAAGCCTGTCCTGCCTGATTGAACTATCGGCTGATTGGCGGACGCTCTTGACTTCGGAATTGCAATTCGGCAGTGTTAGTGGTTGGATGGCGTACCCAGCAGGGGGGCAATTTCGCTCATTTTGCTTTCCAACAACGACTTAGTTTTGGCTTCCAGGTTCAAACGCAGCAATGGTTCCGTGTTGCTCTTTCGCACGTTGCACCACCAATCCGCATATTCGATGGTAATTCCGTCGAGGTAATCGATTTTTCCATCTTTATATTTTTCGGCGAGACTTTTGATCCGCTCATCCTTGTCCTCCGCCTGGAAGTTCCGCTCGCCGGAGGCAAAAAAGCGTTTCAGCGGAGCGATCAGCCGGCTGATGGATTTATTGGTTTCGGTCACGATGTCTAATATCGTGGCGATGGCGATAAATGCCGAATCGCAATACCAATTGTCGCGGAAATAGAAATGCCCCGAAAGCTCTCCTCCGAACGCGGCCTTCGTGTCGGACATCGCCTTTTTCATAAACGAATGACCCACACGCTCCCGCCTGGGAACCCCGCCCGCTTTAAGAATCTCTTCCTTGAGCACCCAACTGCTGCGCAAATCGTAAACCACGGTCGTGCCGGGATTCTGTTTGATAAAATAACCCGCCAGTAGCGCGGTCAATAAATCCGAAGCCACCGGCGTACCTTTTTCATCCACCAGCACGCAGCGGTCGCTGTCACCATCCAGGCAAATGCCGAAATCGGCTTTCTGGCGTTTAACCTCGTTGCACAATTGCTTTAAATTCGATTCAACCAGCGGATTGGGGTCATGGACAAAATCCCCGTTGTGCTCGAAATTCAAAGCGGTAACCTGAAGTTCTTTTATATCCCCGAAAATGATCGGCCAGTATTTACCGCCCATCCCATTCGACGCATCGACCACGATTTTTAATTTCTTAACCGGTTCCTTGATAAACCCGCGAATAAAGGTTTTATATTCAGAGGTAACATCGCGAGTGGTCAATTCAGCCTGGGGTATGGAACTTCGCGGCGGAACTGCCTGTGCTATTCGTTTGATTTCCTGTAACCCCGTGTCCTGCCCGATTGGCTTACCACCCGCACCGGTGATTTTGAAACCGTTATAATGACCGGGATTATGGCTGGCGGTCGTCTGGATTGCCCCGGCGGTCTTAAGGAAATTGACCGCGAAATAAATCTGGGACGTATCGATCATCCCGACGTCGATGCAATTCACCCCTGCCGACAGCACTCCGTCGATGAACGCTTTGCATAGAGTCGGACTGCTCTTTCGCATATCCCTGCCCACGGCCAGGACGTTTTGTTTCGGGTCGCTGCGCGCGTAACCGGTAAGCTGGCTTCGGAAAAAATTCGCCGCCGCATGCCCGATCCGCCAGGCGATATCTTCATTCAACTGATCCGGATAAGTACCGCGTATATCATAAGCCTTAAAAATTTTATCCATGACTAAGCCTCTCGAAATTGGTGTTTCGTCTTTTTTGTTTGATGGTTTAGCCGTCAAGTCCTGAAACCGGCATTCCTGGCAAACCCGGTGATGCCGCATCTGCCGAGCCATGCACACCGCATCACTGATCGTATAATTCTGCCCCGGACACGTCCGGCCATATTCATTAGGATTTTGTTCTACCATATCCGCCCATTATAACTTGATGGGAAGCATATTCAACTTTTTATTGTCCTTTCAGGCGGGATTGTAGGTCGTTTAGGATTTGGATGGCTTGGAGGGGGGTTATGTGGTCGGTTTGGAGGTCTTTGAGTTCGTCGATGACGGCTGATTGTGGTTGGTCGAAGAGATTGATGTCGGCGGGGGCGTTGCCGCCTAGTTCGGGTTGTTTGGCTTCTCGGGCGAAGTTTCGCTCTAGTTCGGCGAGGATAGTTCGGGCGCGGGAGATGGTTTCTTTGGGTAGGCCGGCGAGGCGGGCTACGTGGATGCCGTAGCTTTTGTCCGTGCCGCCTGGGGCGATCTTGTGGAGGAAGATAATCTGGTCGTGCCATTCTCGGATCAGGATATTAAAATTCTTTACGCCGGGGATTAGTTCTTCTAGTTCCGTTAATTCGTGATAGTGGGTGGCGAAGAGTGTTCGTGTGAAAAGATGTTTGGCGATGTGCTCGGCGATGGCCCAGGCGAGGGCGAGGCCGTCGTAGGTGCTGGTTCCTCGGCCGATTTCGTCGAGGATGACGAGGGAATTGGCGGTGGCGTTGTTCAGGATATTGGCGGCTTCGGTCATTTCTACCATGAAGGTGGATTGTCCGCGGGAAAGCTCGTCGGATGCGCCGACGCGGGTGAAGATTCGGTCGGTCAAGCCGATGGTGGCTTCTTTGGCGGGGATGAATGAGCCGGTGTGGGCGAGTAAGACCAATAACGCGACTTGGCGGATGTAGGTGCTTTTTCCGGCCATGTTCGGGCCGGTGATGATCATCATGGTGGTTTTTTTGGGGTTCAGGTCGGTATCGTTTGGCACGAATTTTTCGGCCAGGGATACGTCGAGGACGGGATGGCGGCCTTGCGTAATTTGGAGGACGGGTTCGGTTACGATTTGCGGCCGGGAGTATCCTCGCATGGCGGCGAGATAGGCGAAGGAGATTAGCACGTCGAGTTTGGAGATGGCTGCGCCGGCGAGTTGGATTCGTTCGATTTTTTCGGCGGCCTGGCGGCGGACTTTCTCGAAGATTTGGGATTCCAATTCTTTGGCTCGGTCATCGGCGGTTAATTGTTCCTGTTCGTATTTTTTTAATTCTTCGTTGATGTAGCGTTCAGCGTTTTTGATGGTTTGCTTGCGGACGTAATCGGCAGGTGCGCGGTCCTTGTTGGCGTGGGTGATTTCGATGTAATAGCCGAAGACCGAATTGTAGCCGACCTTTAGCGTGGATATTCCCGTTCGCTCGATTTGGCGAGCTTGGAATTGGATGAGCCAGGTTTGTCCGTCGCGGCTGATGGAACGCAGGCGGTCCAATTCGGTGTCGAAGTTGTCGGCGATGACCCCGCCGTCGCGGAGATGGGCGGGGGGTTGATCGACGATGGCGCGGCCGATGTATTCGCCGAGTTCATCCAGGCCTGATAATTGTGCGGCGATGGTTTCCAGAAACGAGCCGGCTACTTTTACGGGTTCCAGGAATTCGATTAATTTTGGAAACCGGCGAAAACTTTCACCCAGAGAGGCGATGTCTCGCGGTGAGGCTCGGCCGGTGCCGATACGCGCGGAGATTCGCTCCATGTCGGCGAAGTTTTTTAGCTCCAGGCGAATTTGACGAAGCACATCCTGACGCTGGAGGAGCAAATCGACCGCGTCCTGGCGCATGATGATGTCGTCATAATCACGAAGGGGATACATTAGCCATTGGCGGAGTCGCCGAGCGCCCATGGCGGTGCAAGTTTGATCCATGACGCCCAGGAGGGTTCCATCTCGCGATCCGGTGCGCATGGTTCGTTCGAGTTCCAGCGAGCGGACGGTGGTTTGATCGAGTTGCAGGTATTTTCCGCGTGAGAGACGCTGAATTCGTCGGATGTGTTCCAGGGCGGTTAGCTGCGTTTCGGCGAGGTATTCGAGAATCGCTCCGGCGGAGGCGAGGGAAATATCAAATTGATCGAAGCCAAAACCTTCCAGTCCGATGGTTCCGAATTGCTCGGTTAATGCGTTTTGGGCCTGGTTCTGGTCGAACCACCATGCGGGTCGATAGGTGACGGCGGCTTCGAGGATTTCCTGAAATTGGCGGGCGAGTTTTCGGAACCGGGCGGATCGGACGGCGTCACTTCCGGTATCGACTTCCGGCAGGAGGAGTTCGGCGGGTCTTAATCGGACCAGCTCGTCGATGACTTGTTCGGCGGGGACGACGACCGTGCGAAATTCGCCGGTGGAAAGTTCCACCCACGCCACACCGCCTGCCTCGCCGTTGAAATCGCAGCTCGCCAGATAATTGACCTCGCGATCCTGGAGCATGATGTTTTCCGTCAGCGTGCCGGGGGTAACGATCCGTACGATTTTTCGTTTGACCACTCCCTTGGCTAGTTTCGGGTCTTCGACCTGTTCGCTGATCGCGACTTTGTAACCTGCTTTTACCATGCGGGCCAGATAACTTTCGACGGCGTGGAAGGGGACCCCGGCCAGCGGGACGGGATTCTCGCCTTTATTTCGGCTGGTGAGTGCCAGACCGAGGACACGAGAGGCGGTTTTGGCGTCTTCGTAAAACATCTCGTAAAAATCGCCCATTCGGAAAAACAAAATGGCATCGCCGACCTGAGCCTTTTGCTCGACGTATTGTTTCATGGCCGGCGTAATAGCAGAAGCCGGCGGTTCCAGTTTTGTCGTCAATTCCGATTGCGGTTCATTCATGGTAGGAATTATAGCAGGAAATTTATAAAGGTTAAGCCTTCTTTTGACAGGAATATTCTGATTGACAAGAAAGAAATATTATGTTAAATTCCCGTGAACGTTCACATCAGGAAAGTGGATCATGAGTGTATCGATTTTGGATGTTGCCTTAAAGGCCGACGTGAGCCGAATGACTGTGACCCGAGTCATGCGTCAGGACGGCTCGGTCAATGCGCAAACCCAGGACCGGGTTATGCGGGTGATGCGGCAGATGGGGTACGTTCCTTCCCCTGCCGCCCGGGCCATGCGTAGCAAGGATAAGCTTCGCGGAACCGGCGCGTTGTGCTTTGCCCTGATTTTTGGAGCGGATACTCAATTGGCGGACGGTTTTTTCTGTGACGTGGCTCGAGGAGCGGAACAGGCTGCTTCGGAACATGGTTTGTGTCCGCTTCAGGTGCATTGGCAAAATACGTTCGAAGCCTCCTGGCCTCGTTTGCAATCTGTCTTTTCCATCAGCAGTCTGTGCGGAGCTGTGCTTGTGGGTCAGTTCAGCGGACGGGAAATTAAAAATATTCAACAGCATGCCAAGCGGGTAGTGGTGGTAGATGGTCCGGCCCCGGAGAATTTGCCTGTGGCGTCGGTGGAATCGGATAACATTAGCGGCTGCAAATTGGCGATTCAGCATCTGCTGGATCGTGGGGTGCGACGATTGCTGATTTTAACGGGACCGCCCGATCATTATTTTTCCCAGGCGACTTTGTCCGCTGTAAATTATTTTAGATCACACTTTGAGCGAGTCGATATCGCAAATACCGATTATACAGCCCAAACGGCGGAGGCGGTTATACACAAGGTGTGGGCGAAGGGGCGGAAGTATGACGGAATTTTCGGCAACGACGAATTGTCACTTGGGGCCCTTCGGGCCTTGGCGGATTTACAGGTAAAAGTGCCTCAAAAAGTGCGGGTGATCGGATTTGACGATATACCCCATGCCGCCTTTTCCCATCCTCGGCTTACGACGATCAGCATTGATAAAAAGCAGTTAGGCCGTGAGGCCGTGCTGGGACTGATTGAAATGGTTCGAGGGAGTCACGCTTTAGAGCCGGTCAAAAAGATAATCCGAGCGAAACTCGTTATAAGAGAATCCACATAAACAAACTTCGACAAAAATAAATGGAAAGGGTTTGCCATGCGATATGAAATGATGTTTCCCGATCAAATTCGGAAGGCGATCAAAGAAAACTGGCCCGTAGTCTTACCGGTCGGCGTTCTGGAGTATCATTCCGAGCATTGTGTGGTCGGCGTGGACACGCTGCTGGTGATACGGGCGGTGGAATTATTGGAAAAAGAAATGAACCTGGTGATCCTGCCTCCTTTTTACTACGGGGCGGGAACTTACGTCGTCGAATCCCCTGAAAACCGTGGAACGGTCCATGTCGATTCTACAGTCTTGAATAATTTCGGGCGAGAATTGTTCCGATCTCTGCTGCGGATCGGATTTAGGAATATCCATCTTTTTATCCATCACCAGAGCGAAAATTTCACCGTTGGAATGCCCACGGATTTGGCCTTTAGATTAGCGGCGCGGCAGATGATTTTTGAATTTCTGGATACCCATCGCGGCGAGGGATGGTGGGGGGATAACAAGATGCAGGATTATTACAGTCAGCATACGGCGGGGGATAATCCGTTTAACTGGATTCAGGTCCATCCATTCATGGATGCTGAAATCCAGGCGAAATTTCCTATCGATCATGCCGGTTTGCAGGAAACCTCGCTGATGATGGCTTTTTGCCCGGAAGGGGTCGATATGAAAAAACTGTCCACGGAAAAATGGTACTGTCGGACTTCCGGCCAAGCCAGTCTCGATTACGGAAATGCCGCGAAAGATATGATTCTAAAATCCATGAGGAACCTTTTAAACACTCAAACGAAATAATTTTTTTAATGGAGAAAAACAGTGTCAACACATGTGAGAATTTCGGATCAGGAATACGGACAAAGAATTCAACGAGCGGCCATGCTGGCTGCCAAGGCGGGATTGGATGTTTTTATCGCCAATTCCAATGAGGCCGACTACGCCAACTGCCGCTACTTTTCAGGTTACTGGCCGCTGTTTGAAATCGGAGGCGTCGCCATCGCCCCGAGCGGAAAATCCGCCCTTATGATCGGACCGGAATCCGGGGAATACGCACGCGACCGCTCAAAAATTCCCAACATTCACAAAATGGTCGAGTACCGCGAATCCGCAGATCCTGCCTATCCGGGAGTCAAGGTCAGTAATTTCCAAGATGTTTGCACGTCTATCGGAGTCAGCAACGCCCAGCGAATTGGCGTGGCTGGTTACCTTGTGACGACCATGCCTGTTATCGAGGGAATTCGCGCCGCCTTTCCCAACGCTCAGATTATCAATGCCGACAACATCATGACTTCGCTTCGGCAGATCAAATCGCCCGCGGAACTCGACTGCCTGCGGGAGGGATTTCGTATCAGCGAAATTGCCCTGGACGAAGTCTTGAAGAGAATCAAACCGGGCTTGACGGAATTGCAGGTCGTCGGAATCGCCCAGCAGGCGTACTATGAAAACGGCGCGGAATACGAAGCTCATCCGGTCTATGCCCTTTCGGGAATCTCCACCACTCACGCCATCTCGCGCCCGACGCATAGAGTGCTGCAGAAAGGCGACATGGTGCAATTGAACCTGGGTGCCCGCGTGGATGGTTATTCCCCGTCAGTGGGACGGCCTATCTGCCTGGGCAAAATGACCCCTCGCCAAAAAGACCTCGTAAAATTCGGTCTCGATGCCCACTATAAAACATACGAATGGATCAAGGCCGGTGTGATTGCCGCGGACGTGGCGAAAAAATTCATCGAGCTGGTCAAACAGCGTGGTTTTGAAAGTACGTATCTTTATGGTCCATGTCATGGTTTGGGGATGATTGAAGTGGAAAAGCCCTGGATGGAGACGATTTCTAATTATCCGCTCGAAGCGAATATGACTTTTCAGGCCGATACATTTTTCCACGATCCGGATTTTGGTCTGCGATGGGAAAATGGATTGCAGGTGACTCCCAACGGTTCGGAAATGATGTCGAAGGCGAAGATGGAAATTCTTGAATTGTAATTATTTTAAAAAAAAAGTGCAACCTGGAATATCCTCGGTGGTAAACAATAGTGAAAGAGTTGACTAACCATCAACACAACACATTCTCCTTTACCCGTTCGCAAGTTCTCCGACGAACGGGTTTTTTTATGCGCCGATTATGGGGGGACCGATTCGATAGATCAGTTCCATCCAGTTATCGGCATATTCTCGCCGAAGGCCGGTGGAGTATCGCTTCTGAAATAAAAGCCTATTTCTGATCTTCTTGCAATCTTGGCCTGCGGGATGTAAAATAGAAAATTATTTGAATAATTAATCGCGCCCGTAGCTCAGTAGGATAGAGCGACGGTTTCCTAAACCGTAGGTCGTAGGTTCGAACCCTATCGGGCGCGTTGCTGTGATCGCTGGGAAATGAATGGTTTAGAGAAAAGAAGATCAGTCGCGGAATCGGCATTTACCACCGGTTTTACGAAATACCACAAAGTTCGCTCCCTGTTTTTTTTCAAAGCGGCCTATTTTTTATTTTCCAGAAACTATGCTGTTTTCCCCGATGTTTTGCACGAGGCTCAGTTATCATCAGTGGGCGGTCTCGTTATCCGGGGCGAACCGCGGCGATCCCCAGGTCCACTCCAGGCTAAACCCATTGTTTTCGACCTTGCCGGGCTTGATGTAATACTTATCATCCAAAACCAGATCAACCTCCCGGTTGGTAAAGCCGACCGGTAATTCCGTTACGAAAGGAGTGGGTGGAGGAATCAAATCGCTTGGACCCAGGATTTCCGTGCTGGTTTTACCCTCCGCGCTAACATTCAGGACGACGTGGAAGCGGAGGGGCCTCTTATCGACGATGATAAGACCGTCGGGTGCGTAGGCCTTGGCCGAGGGACTTGTTGTAATGTTATCGACCGCCATATACCAGGTACTCTGGCTGAGATTTTCAAAGGAGAGGTTTCCGCTTCCTCCCCATGTGTAAGGAATACCGACGACCTCAAGTGCTTCATAAGGCGGATCGTCGGCATAGTGGTTCACCATTTCATAATTATAATAGCTTCCGCCGGATTCCCAGGCTCCAAACGATGCGGAATTCAGCACATTAAGGGTGGGGTTCAAGGTATTGTAATCCGGGGGGAAATGGTTAAAAGAATAAGTCGCCAGGGCGGGAAGATAGCCGTGGACGTCGTATCGGAACCGAAGAGTCAGATCGATCTGGTCGTAGAGGGAATCGGTATCCCGAGTGTCCGCTCCCGTCACTTGGGCGGGGACGTACCGGTATTTGATATTGACCAGCCATTCGGTCAAGGGTACGGCGTTACTCGGTCGTCCGGCGTTGGTCACCGTGACTTTTCCTGCGGAACCAAGTCCGGAGTTTGCAATCTCGCACGTGATCTTCGTCGGGGTCCAAGTGGTTACTTTCAAGGGTATGCCTTCGATAGTCACGCTCCTGGAGTTTTCACCCGGATCGCTCCCGAAGACCCCATAAATTCGAAGTTCGCTGGTATTGATTTTGGCATTGGGTGGATTTTCATTTACGTACAGGCATTGGATACTGGGCGCGAGGTACCCGCAACTGCCATTATCCGCATCGTAGGTATAGGTGATTTCGGTGAGACCACCCCAATTGGCTTGTGTAAAGCTCCATTCCCTGGCGACCAGTTGGCTTTGAACGTGCATGCAATCAAAAGGCCGGGCCTTCAATTCGGGCTTCACCTCATCGGGGAAAGAATTAATCCCAAGCAACCGGTCGAACGTGAATTTGGAGGCACGGGAACAAAACGTGTCCGCGATCGAAGTAGTCCAGCCGTAAAAGAGGGAGGCTCCGGCGTTAAGGCAAGTGTTGGAAAACCCCTCGCTCATGCAGGTGTCAAAGTAAACCAGGGAATTTGGGCTGAATTTCATATATTTCTTGATGAAATTAAAGGAAAAACCGTATCGCGGACCCGAGTGGCTGCCTCGTGTGTCCATAATTGTCAGGGACTTGTCATCCAGGTCATCCTTATAAAGGGCCATATTTTCATCGTTGACCACCGTGTTGGTAAGAATACTGAGCAGAGACCCGGCCCCGGGATTGCTGCCCGCCCCTCCGTGTGAACCGATATAAATGACACCGGCCTCGGAACAATGCTTCAGATCCTCCACCGACCCGGACGGGTATAAGCGTTGTTGGATGGAATACCCTTTTTGAACGAACCATTCCCGAAGCGTGGGGGTAATATCGATATAATCCGACTCCAGACAATTGCACATATACACTTTGGGAACGGATGGCATCTCAGTAAGTTCATACCAAGCCTTGCGGGTTGAACCCGAAGCCTGGGATTTGGCGATAGCGGTTGAAATTTCCTTCGATGCCGCTTGGCTGGGAAAGAGATTCGAGACGAAAATATAGCTCCAGCCATTCTTCAACTCGCCCCAGACACATCCGGAATCCTCAAGAACCCCCACTTGGGTGAACTGGTTCTGAGAACTCATAAAATCGGCTATCGTCTGAAGATAGGCTTTATAATCACCCGCCGCGGTCGGCACGGGAATCGAGGCGGCTTTGGCAGACACGGCGTTCAACGTTTCAGTCAGGCTGTTGTTCTCACCCAAATTTGAACCGCACCCGGAAATCCACGGAAGGGAAGACAAGCACAATATCAGGGCTAGAATTCCAACCTTTACATTTTTGTAACCACTCAAACCCTTTTTAGAATTCATTGAATTATCCTCGTTCAAAGGGTTCATTGTCAACCGAGCCTCTTGACTCCTTGTTCACCGACATCTCCAGGAAGTCAATTTTAGTCATTATAGCTTGAGATGCCCCCTTTTGCAAGCCAATTCCCCACCTGTGATCACTTCCGCAGCTATTTTTCCCCGATGTTTTGCATGAAACTCGGAAGAGACCTATACGCAATTTTACGCATTGGACATGGAGGTCATTATAAATGTCGTATCCCATCTTTCTTTGGCCCCATTGCAGAAATCGAAATGGAATTTTTTTCCGAAGCCCAAAGGCGTGCTTCGAACAATCATTTGTGCCTGTTTTAGAATTTGCCCGAAAATCTTGGCACACTCTTTACTCATTCGAGATATTTTCTTTTGCATTTTCCCTTTCCCTTAAGTTATAGTAACCCGTGTTTACTGTGTTTTTTTTGACTTGAAGAACGGTTATTTCGGTACTTCTACTTTGTAAAACAGTCCTGGAGAAAATTATGTCCAAAGTCAGAGTTGCTATTATCGGTCAGGGACGCAGTGGTCGCGATATCCATGCTAATTGGCTGCTGCAAGACAAACGCCGTTTCCAGATCGTTGCCGTCGCTGATCCCATCCCAGACCGCCGCGACCGCGCCGCCCGCGAAATCGGGTGTGATGTCTATCCCGATCACACATCCCTGCTCAAACGCCGCGACATCGACGTCATCATCAACGCCTCCCCCAGCCATCTCCATATGGCCATCACCCTCGACATCCTCAAGTCCGGTCATCATTGCGTCACCGAAAAACCGCTCGCCCAAAACCCCAAAGACGTAGACAAAATGATTGCCGCCGCCCAAAAGTCCAAAGTTCTTTTTACCGTTTATCAGCAGTCCCGCTTCGCCCCTTATTTCCAGCAAGTCCGCAAGGTTATCGACTCCGGCGTCCTCGGCGAGATCATCCAAATCAATATCGCGTTTAACGGTTTTGGACGCCGTTACGACTGGCAAACCCTCCAAGACCACATGGCCGGCAATCTTCTCAATACCGGGCCACATCCTCTCGACCAAGCCCTACAGCTTTTCGGCCCAGGTCAGCCCCATGTCACCTGCTTTATGGATCGTGCCGTTACCTCCGGCGACGCCGAGGACCACGTCCTGCTCATTCTCCGGGGCAAGCATCGCCCCCTTATTGAAATTGAAGTTTCTTCCGTTTGCCCTTTTCCCACCCCCATCTATAAAATTTACGCCACACAAGGCGGTTTGGAAGGCTCCATGACCGAACTCAAATGGAAATACTTCATTCCCAAGGACAACCCCAAACCCAAATTGCAACGCGAACCTCTCAATACTCCCGAAGGCACCCCCGCTTACCCCGCCGAAAACCTTCGATGGATTGAAAAATCCTGGACCGTCCCACCCGCTCAAGCCAACCTCTTCACCGCTATCTCCAGAGCCTTCTATACCGCCCTCTATAACTCCATCACCAAGGGAACACCTCTGGCCATCAAACTCGAAGAGGTCCGCCGCCAAGCTTGGGTCATTGACCAATGCCAGAAACAAAACCCCCATATCTATAAAAAATAAATTATACGGCAATGGATTAGTAAATGCGCTCGGAGGCAAGTATTCGATATATGTTTGGATATTTGCTTCCGAGCGTCTTAGAGCATTTTTCGTATTATTGTACATTTGTCCGATGAAAGTGGAATGAAACAATATTCGATGGATTTACGGGAACGGATCGTGGCGGCGAGGCCGGAGGGCCGCCTTCGCGGTCGGGTCTCGTGCAGCCTTCAGGCGGTGGCCAACGCGGTCAAGCGGCTGGACATTGGTACACGACCACGATGATCTCCTCAATACGGTCCGACGGGTTGACGGCTTGCATGGTGGTGGATGGGGCCACCAGCCAGGAGATGTTTCGGGCGTATGTGGAGCAGATTCTCTTGCCGACCCTATGGGGGGGGGCGATGTCGTGATCTTGGACAACCACAAAGATGCGCGGGCGATCGCCCGGATCGAGGCAATAGGGGCGAGGGTTCTATTCCTTCCCTCGTACTCGCCGGACTTCAACCCAATCGAAAAAATATGGAGCAAAATCAAGGCCATCCTTTGCCGGATCAACAAGCCATTGCCGTTGCCTTGGATGCGGGCACCGCTCAGGATGCCCAAGGATGGTTCAAATCGTGTGGATATATGTACGATACACGTTGAAATGCTCTAAAAAGGAATTACCAGCTTAGGGCTTCGGGGGGAGCATGGGCTAAGTTTGGGGCGAACCATTCGGCGTTGTTCAGTTGCTCCCTGGAGAAAGAGGTGGTTAGGGCCAAGCATTTGGCGCCTGCAGATTTGGCGGCGGCGACGCCGTTGACGGCGTCTTCGATGATCAGGCAATCGTGTGGGTCGATATTTAATTTTTTTGCAGCGGTTAGGAAGATTTCGGGGTTTGGTTTTTTGTGGATAACATCCTCTCCGGCAACGATGGCGTCGAAGGTTTCCGTGGGTAGATCGATTTCGGTTAGGTTGCCGTGGACCTTTCGGCGGTCGGCGCTGGAGGCGAGGGCGATTTTTTTCCCGGATTGGCGGCAGAGGTGAATAAATTCGTGCACGCCGGGCAGGGGTTTTAGATGGTTTTTAATGATATCCAGATAGATATCGTAGGTTCTTTTTTTGTCGCGTTCGATGTCGATGGGGAAGTGATATTTTTCGGCGACGCCGCCGAGGTAGCGGTTTTCGCCGGCACCGACGAAGGGGAGGAAATCTTCGGGGTGGATGTTTTTTAAACCGTTTTCGGTGAACATGAGGATGGCGGCTTTTAAGATGAAGGGTTCGGAATCGACGAGAACTCCGTCCATGTCGAAGATAACGGCCAAAGGAAGAATTTTGGATTTTGTATTCATCTTTGAGAAAATAACCTTTGAGAGAAAGAGCGTCAAGGACGATTTTTGGTTTTGAATTTTTTTTGGGTTTCGGCTATAACGGTGGGGAACTTGGTTTTTGTGATGAAAGATAAGAACCCCCGATTGCCATCGGGGGCTAGTTATGAAACATTTAAAGTTTAAGGAGTATAATTGTGGCAGACAGGATAAAAGGTAAAGCGGTCGTGGGTCAGTCGGGCGGTCCGACGATGGTAATTAATCAGTCGCTTGTGGGCGTGATCGAACAGGTGCGTAAATATGGGGAAATCACGGGCTTGCTGGGGGCGCATCATGGTGTTAGGGGGATCGTCAATGAAGATTTTATTCCGTTGGACACGGTGGATCAAAAGACGCTGGAGGCGGTGGCGGTAACGCCGTCGGCGGGGTTGGGGTCTACGCGGGATAAGCCGGACGCGGACTATTGCCAGAAAATATTTAACGTGTTTCAGAAGAATGACGTGCGATATTTTTTCTATATCGGCGGGAATGATTCGGCGGATACTGCCAATATTGTCAATCAGTTGGCAGGGCGAAGCGGATACGATTTGCGGGTGTATCATATTCCCAAGACGATTGATAATGACTTGCGGGTAACGGATCATTGCCCGGGATTCGGATCGGCGGCGAAGTTTGTGATTTCGGCGTTTATGGGCGACGATATGGACAATCGGTCACTGCCGGGGATTAAGATTAATGTAGTCATGGGACGAAACGCGGGATTTTTGACGGCTGCGTCGATGCTGGCCCGGGTACGCCAGGACGCGGGACCACATTTGATTTACGTGCCGGAAGTGAATTTCGACGAAGGGACGTTTTTGAAGGACGTGGACGCGGTGATGAAGAAATATAACCGGTGCGTGGTGGCGGTGAGCGAAGGGATTCATGACAAAGAGGGTAACGCGATTACTACGAAGATCGCCTCGCTCCAGGAACGCGATGCGCATGGGAACGTTCAATTGTCGGGGACCGGAGCGCTGGGGGATTTTCTGTCGGAGCACATTAAGACCAATTTGGGTAAAAAGCTTCGGGTTCGAGCGGATACGTTTGGGTATTTGCAGCGGTCGTTTGCGGGGATTTACAGCGAGGTGGACGCTCGGGAGGCGAGGCTGGTGGGTCAGAAGGCGGTGGATTACGCGGTGGGAGAAGGCAAGAGCGGGTCGGTGGCGATTAAGCGAGTTGGGAATGGATCGAAGTACGCGATTGATACGTTTCCGACGGAATTGACGTCGGTGGCACGGGAGACCAAGCCGTTACCCGCGGAATATATCAGCCCGGAAGGGAATAACATTAATGACACGTTCCGGGATTATGTCGCGCCCCTGGTCGGAAAATTGCCGATGATCGGGTATTTGATTTAGATGGACTGGAAAGAAATTTCCATTGACGATAAAGAATTGTTCGACCGCTATTTTTGGATGAAACAATATGCGGTGTCGGATTTTACATTTACCAATTTGTTTATCTGGCACTTCAGCCGGTTGATTCATTTTGCGGTCGTCAATGATTTTTTGTGCGTGCGGGTTACGTATTCAGAGCAGCCGCCAGTTTGGTTTATGCCGTTGGGAAATGGGGATTTGGGAGCGGTTTTAGATGGGTTGGAGGAGGATTGTAAAGAGCGAGAGGCACCGTTTCGGATGCGGGCACTTTCCAAAGGGATGGTGGAGGAGATCGAGCAGGCAAGGCCGGGGAAGTTTTCGTTTATGGTGGAACGGGATCGATTTGATTACGTGTATTTGGTTTCGGATCTGATAAAGCTGGATGGGGCAAAATACAAAGGGAAGCGGAATCACATCAATATTTTTCAGCAGATGTATCACTATGAATATTTGCCGTTGTCGGCGGATGTTTTGCGGGAAGTGACGGAGGCGGAGATCGAATGGTGCAAGAAGCGGGATTGCGAGTCGCATGAGGGGCTGGAGAATGAGAAGAAGGGGATTTTGCAGGCGGTGGAATATTTTGATCGGTTGAAATTTCAGGGTGGGGTGTTGAAGATAAATGGTAAGGCGGGGGCGTTTACGTTTGGGGAGTCGCTGACGAAGGATACGGTGGTGATTCATATTGAAAAGGCGGACCCGGATATTCGGGGGGCGTACCAAATGATCACTCAGCAGTTTCTAGAACACGAGTGGCCGGGGATGACGTTTGTGAATCGTGAGGAAGATTTGGGGATAGACGGATTGCGGAAGGCGAAACAATCGTATCATCCGGTGAAATTGATTGAGAAATATGTGGGCAGCAGGCAATAGAAGAGAAAGAGGGGATCATTCGTGTCTGACTGATTTATTTATATGTTCGATCGTCGGATGAAAATTTTGTTGATCGTGTTCGCCTTGCTGGGGTGCGTTCTGATTTCCCGCCTGGTTGGGTTGCAGATCGGGCAGACGGAAAATTATCAGAAGACCGCGTTTGCCCCGGAACGAATTTCTTTAAAACCGATACCCGCTAATCGGGGTCGAATTTTGGCCCGAGGGCCTGGCGGCGAAGGCTCGGTGGAATTGGTGGCCAACGAACCTTGCTTTGAGGCGGCTGTGTATTACCCGGTCATGGACCCCGATGAGTGGTGGATCGGTAAAGAGCATGGCCTGATCCGTAAAAAAATGATCGCCGAGTCTAAAAACTCCAAGCTTCAAGTGCCTGGTGAGGAGCTTGCCTTTCGTTTGCAGCATGAGATCGATCAATTTTGGCGGATGTTAAGCGAGGCTACGAACGTTCCTCTGGAAGAGCTTTTGGGCCGGCGGGATCGCATCGTTGGGGTTATTCAGAAACGAATTGCCCGTGTCCATGAAAAACAGGAATATGTCGATTACCCGATTTCGGAACAGAGGATGTTTTATCCGATTGTTGCGGATTTGGACGAGCGGCAGGCGTTGGAATTGCGGGGTAAACTCGCCGAGACTCCCTGGGTTGTCGTCCGGCCCAGTGTTCGACGGTTATATAAACAAAAGGATACGTTGTGCCATTTGCTCGGCCGGACGCTCTTGATTCCCGGAAGTCCTTCCAAAACTTTTCAAAAAACCGACGACGATGATTGTTTACCGGGCGAATTGCAGGGGATGGACGGATTGGAATTGGTCTTCGATAAGCAATTGCGGGGAACCCGGGGTTGGGTGAAGCTTGATAAGGAGCAAACCATCGAAACCTCGCCCCAAGACGGCAGGGATATTACTTTGACTATTGATATCGCCTTGCAGGAGTATGCCCAGAAACGGCTGAAACAGCAGATCGACAACATCAGCTATGCGATTGGCGGGGCGGCGGTGGTGATCGATGTGCAAAAGTCCGAACTTTTGGCATTGGTTTCCCTGCCCACGTTCAATCCCTCGGAGTTTAAGGAAAAATTCTCTCAGTTAAGAACCGATCATAAATATTCTCCCCTGATCAATCGAGCTTTTGAGAGGTTTCCACCCGGATCGATTGTCAAACCCATCGTCGGGGCCTGGGCGGTCGAACATGGGAAGGTCAGCCCTTTCACCACCTTCAACTGCGAAGGATTTCTTTCCGCGAACCTTTCGTCTTTTAAATGCTGGCAAGCTCCGCCTGGTCATGGTCTGATGGATTTCGCGAGCGCACTTGCCAATAGCTGCGACGTTTATTTTTATCATGTGGGGGAATTGCTGACGGCGGAGGGATTGGCGGACCTTTACCGGCACATCGGGTTCGGGCAGCCGGTTCCGCTGGGGGGTTCGGAATTTAATTTCAGCGGTTTACCCAACAACGCGGGCCGGGTCCCCAGCCAGGAGTGGTTCATTCGTCATCACAATCGGGGCATGAGCGAAGGTGATGCTCGGAACCTTGCCATTGGGCAGGGTGATTTGGAAATTACTCCGTTGCAGGCGGCGCTGATGGTCGGGGAAATTATCACCGGCAAATATCAACCGCCGAAAATACTCACCGATGAACCGGTCCCGCCCTCCTCGCCGGTCGGGATCGGGGCTTATGCCCGGAGTTTCGCCCGTAAGGGAATGTTTAATGTCGTCAATGAAGTCGGTGCCACAGGATACAAAGACGCGTACACGGAAAGGATTCCTCTCGCGGCCAAGACCGGAAGCGCTACGGTCCAGCCGAAACCGATAGAATGGGAGGTTTCGTATCACGATCCGGTCAGCGGCGAACTGATTAAAAAAAATGTAACGGACCTTGAGCAATTTTACAAAACAGCGCCGGTCCCGAAAAAGCAGATCGACTACCGAGCCATTGCTTATTTTCCCACGCTGAGAGAGGAAGACCAGAAAGACCCTTATGGCCGGGCGAAACATTTGGCTCATGGGTGGTTTACCGGATACGCCCCGGCGAACCGGCCGCGAATTGTTACCGTGGTTTTTATTGAATACGGAATGGCGGGGGGTAGCGGGGCAGGGCCTGTTTTTCGGGACATCATGTTAAAATGCCAGGAACTGGGATATATTAAATAGACAATGACGTTAAAAATTAATCAGACAACTCAAACGACGGTTTTTGGTATCTCGGCGGCCAGTCTGGCGGTCGTCCTGGGTATCGTCGGACTCACCGGTCTGGGATTGGTTATGCTGCAGACCATCGATCAGGCTGATCTTCCCGCCAGATTGGTTCCGAAACATCTTTTTCGCAATCAAATGATTTATCTACTGGTGGCGGTCGTTACGATGCTTATCGTTCGCGCGTTCAACTATCAGAGGCTGGTCGATTGGGCGTATCCGTTTTTTATCGTCATGTTGATTTTACTTCTGACGGTTTTGATAGTTGTGATATTCGGTATCGTTGGAATACACCTGCCGTTCCTTGATAAATTTTTCCCCAAAATCAACGGTTCTTACCGCTGGATCCGGCTTGGTTTCTTTCAAATTCAACCGTCGGAGTTCATCAAAATCGCTTACATTCTTGGACTGGCTCGCTATTTGCGGTATCGAAAAAATTACCGCCAATTTGGAGGATTGCTCGGTCCGTTCGCCCTGACGTTGTTTCCCATGATTCTGATTTTGCTGGAACCCGATCTGGGTACGGTCATGCTGCTGCTGCCGGTATTGTTCATCATGCTTTACGCGGCGGGGGCGAAGATAAAACATCTGGCGGCGGTGGTCCTGCTGATGGTTATGTCATTGCCCCTGCTCTTTTCTTTAATGCACGGTTACCAGCGGGATCGGGTCGTCGGGATGCTGCTTCAATCGGAGAACACTCGCAACTGGATTAAAAAACATCCGGGAATTAAAAATATAATTTATCGGGACAAAAGTCTCGACCGCAGTTTGACGGAAGAGGGATACCATCTGTATCATTCCAAAATTGCCCTGGGTTCCGGCAGTGTGATGGGATTTGGATTGGGAAAAGGACCCTACATGGACGGCAGCCGTTGGCTACCCGAGTGTCATAACGATTTTGTCTTTGCCATGATCGGCCACCAGTTCGGTTTTATCGGTACCGTGTCGGTGGTCCTGCTTTACCTGATCATCGCCGTCGGACTGGTCGAAATCGCCGCCGAAGTCGCCGAACCCTTTGGACGACTCATCGTCGTGGGAGTCCTGGCCATGCTTTTAACGCAGGCGGGAATCAATATGGGCATGACCCTGGGTCTGATGCCGATTACCGGAGTAACCTTGCCTTTCATCAGTTACGGCGGGAGCAGCCTGTTGACTTATTTTATCCTCATGGGCTTGGCCCTTTCCGTCGATCGCGCCCGACCGGTGCATATTGGTCCGAAACCGTTTGAGTTTTCGGATGAAGATTATTGAAATGACGATTCAATTTTATATGAATGATAATTTTCACAAAATCGTTTATCGTGACGGGTACAGTGGAAGCTGCCGCTGGTGGTCCGGGGGCGATAAAGGGGCGGTTTTGTATCTTCACGGGATTCAATCGCATGGATTGTGGTTTGAACAGTCCGCGGACGCTTTGGCTCGATTGGGATTCAATGTTTTGCTTCCCGACCGGCGAGGCAGCGGACGCAATGAGCCGGCGCGGGGAGATGTGCGCGATTATCAGCAATGGATTTCGGATCATGTCGAACTGATCAAATGGCTTTCAGAAAAAACCGGGTATGATCGCGTCCATGTTATTGGGGTAAGCTGGGGCGGGAAAATCGCGATGGCTCTGGCCCGGGTGCTCCCACGTCAAATCGCCAGCTTAACTCTTATCTCGCCGGGGATTTTTCCTGTGGTCGATGTGGCGTGGGAAACGAAATTCAAAATCGCGATGGCCGTCATTTTCCGACGCAAAAAATATTTCCCTATTCCCCTTAATGAACCTGAATTATTCACCGGCAACCCTGACCGTCAGGAATTCATCCGGCAAGACCCATTGCGACTAACTGCCGTCACCGGCGATTTTCTCTACCAGTCACGCCGGTTGGATCGGTTTATCCGCAGGATTCCCGAACGGCTGGCGATGCCGATGAAGATGTTCCTGGCCGGTCGGGAACGAATCATCGACAATCAGGCCACGATCCGGTATTATCGCAGCCTGCGAACGGCGGGATCCAAAGAACTGATCCTTTATGATCAGGCCTGCCATACGCTTGAATTTGAAAAAGATAATCGGATTTTTATCCGTGATTTACAGGAGTGGTTGGAACATGCCTCAAACGTTTAGACGACTGCCGGTGATTTTACTCATTCTGACGATCATCGCCGGCTGTTCCCAGAAGAAAACCTTTGTCGAAAAATTAATGGGTGGTAAGCCAGGTACTCCTGAGGACCACTGGGTAAAGACCGACGACGGCTGGACTCTTCATATCCGCCGATATCCGCCCGCGACGATTGACCCGCATCGCGAGCCGGTCATTTTATGTCATGGTTTGAGTCATAATAACAATTTCTGGGATTTGACGGACAATACCTCGCTCGCCAAATATCTTCAGAACGAAGGTTTCGACGTCTGGGCTGTTTCCCTGCGCGGGTGCGGTCAATCTACCAAACCGACCCTTTCACAGATCAGACAATTGTTCCGGCTTCAGATTTCCGCTCTTAATCCCGATGCCCTCATCAATCGCCAACCGGGGCTGCTTCACCTGAACTGGACCGTGGACGATCACATTCGCCACGATATCCCCGTTGTCCTTGATTACGTCACTACCTACACCAAATCTCCCAAGGTGCTATGGGTCGGACACAGCATGGGAGCGATGATCATGTTCGCTTACCTCGGAACCGAAGACCAATCGCGGATCAAAGGATTCGTCGCCGTTTCCGCCCCGATGTATCTGGTCCATCCCGCCAACGACGTCTTTGAACTGATGGCTCAACAAGCCAATTTTGTGAAAATCGGAAACCTGGCCGCGGGAACCAACTTTCGAGCGATCGTCGGAAGCCTGGCTGGTCCTATGGTCACAACTCCCATCGATCAATTATTTTTGAACGCGGAAAACGTCGATCCCAACCTGCTTCGCGTTTTCTACTACGCCAACCAGGAAGATATTTCCCCCGGCCAGCTCGATCAGCTCCTGCAGTACGTCAAGACCGGAAGCTTTTTCAGCTATGACGGGAAAATCAACTATACCGAATCGGTGAAGAAAATCACCGTTCCCGTTCTCCAGATAGTCGGCCAGATGGACAATATGGTCGATCCAGGATTTGCGGCCCAAGTGAACAAACAGATCGGCTCAAAGAATAAAAATCTTCGCGTGTTTGGAAAAATCAACGGCTATCGCGCCGATTATGGCCACGACGACATCATCCTTGGTCGATACGCTCACGAGGAGATTTTCCCTTACGTCCGAGATTGGCTGAATTCTCAAAATAAATAATGTTAAAAATACTTTTCAAAGAGTTTTAATTCGTATCTTGACATTGATCGATGGAGTGGATAAGGTTAATGGTCGCAATAGATATTGCGGGGTGGAGCAGTTGGTAGCTCGCCGGGCTCATAACCCGGAGGTCATAGGTTCAAATCCTATCCCCGCTATTCGGTAACTCAAGCAAAACCGGCCACTTAGGGCCGGTTTTCTTTTTTTAGGGGATGCTCAAAAATGGCTCTGGGTGCGGGGGGGGTGCGGATGGGTGCAACGGTCATTTTCCTGTGTTCGGTTACAAGCTCTTTTCCGTTTGCCCTCAAAATGAACATGACAGTATTCGTCGATCCCCGATGTTCCAAAGAAAAAAGTCGAAAGAAAGTTGGCGAAATGCGAGGGTGCGGTATAATGATGATTGCCTATGAGTCCCTGCCATAGGCGGAACTCAACGGTGCAGGTTTGATGACAGTCGGGCCATCTTTATCAAGGAGAGTAGATATGCGCGAATACCTTGTAATAGCAGCTTTGGCGATGTTCTTTCTCGCTGGGTGTAAGAAAGAGGTTCCTCCAGATTCGATTAAGGCGACCGAGTTGCCAACCACTCCGGCAAGTCAACCTGCAACCGTGATTTACACCTGCCCTATGCACCCTGAGGTTCTTTCCGACAAACCGGGCAATTGCCCCAAGTGCGGCATGACGCTGGTGCCCAAGAAATGAGTCCAAGGATGCCTTGAAATGCTCTGGCCCGTGTTCAAAAATCGGCTTGGGTGCGCCTGGGGTGCAACGTTCATTTTCGGTCTTTGAACAACTCTGAGTGCAACTTTCCGCCGGTAGCCCAGTTTTCCTTGGGCAACTCGTCAAATTGTATCGTGACGGTTTCCGGCAGCACTTTGGCAACGTCAACCATTGTGTCGGTCAATGCTTTGGCCAACTCAGCCTTCTGGTCTTTCGTTCTCCCGGTCCATAAACTTACTCTAAGAATCGGCATGATTTTTCTCCCAGCTTGTGTCGAGTATCGTTCCGTAACGCTTTCTTATTCTGCCATTATTATACCCTGTCCCACAATTGTGCGCACTTTTTTTTCCGACTCGCCACATTCGATTACAGGCTTTTTTCCCAGAACCGGCGATCAACGGCCTCACCCGATTTTCGTTCGAGCTTGAATGGTTTTGGGTTCGAAACCCCTCAAAATTGCTTTTGATTGGTTATTCAAAAAAATCGACCAAATGGCCAATTCAAGCTCATCTGTCTCAGTGAAAAGCCCATTTGGGTGGTTGCTGATAAAATGATTTCTCCAAGGTTGCTGGGGTACAAGGGTGCCTTATTTGGCCTTGCAAGAACGTTCTTTCTTTTAATTAAAATTAAAACTTTGGTTACGTGTAATAAAGGTCCACCCTTGTACCCCAGCGAGTTTGGAGAAATCATTTGAGAAAATGATAGGAAGCACGAACCTGGTTCGATTAGAGTCGCAGGTTAAAACGCCCCGCCCCGTTGCTCAGCCCGCTCCCGTTCGAGTCACCTGGTCGAGCCTAGAGGCCTAGGATTGGAGGTTATTCTACCTCAGATTGACGTTTTTTCGTCCGATCTCGGGCCTGAGCAATGGTGTCACAACTTAACAAAAGGTCCAGCATGGCCCAGACTCTGCCGTTACAAAAAATGTTCCCGGTCTTGACGGTCTTGACGGGGACAATGGGCGGGCTAAGGGTGTAGAGTAAGTGCGGGTCCCATTTACCGGGGTCAATTTCGGGGAACTCCGCGTGCATGTCCTCAACAACCTTACAGGAATCCACGTGGTGGATACTCTGGAGTTGGCCGTTGTAGCGGAACCCCAGGTAGTTGGGTGGTTCCACCGGCCAGTTTTTCCCGAAGGGGTGGAAGTAGCGTTGCTTCCGATTTACAAAATCTCTCCATGCAATCTTGCTCCAGGAAGGGCAAGCTGCGCCCAACGCCACCACAAAGACCATGTTTGACTCTTGGTTTTGCATACGAACGATCCTCTGCAAATATGACTGAAGTTGTTCCATTACTCGTTTCTCGGCATGGCTTCCCCGCTCGATCCTGGTAAGCCGGGCGATTTCCCTCCAACTTAGGTAAACCACGGGGATGCCCTGGAGTGAATTCGGAAGATGGAATTGGACATACTCAGGAGAACACTCGGCCATGACGACCAAGGCACGTTGCCGCCGGGAGCCGTCTTTTAATCGTTGAACGTAGCACTGGAGCTGTTTCCTGTTCGGCAACTGCCAGCCCCTTTTGGCCTCGATGATGGTGTGGAACTCCCCGCTGGCAATCTCGATGTCAGTAATCCCGCAGCCCTGTTTGTACTCCTGAAGGGAAATCTTATCGACATTCAATTTTCTCGAACCTGGAAAAATTCGGGAGAGCACGTTATGGAGAAATGACGGGCTTTGCGAGAGTGACCAGCCAATGCTGTAGGTGATATCATTCTCATTTGAACCCAGCAGTTCAAAAATGCTTTCGAGTTTTCGGCCATGCAAATAAAGATCATTGGTTCCCATAATCGCCTCGACGTCATCTAAAGGATACCTGGAACTTCAGAATAGAGCAACCAAAGAGAAGGTGTCAGGCCAAAAAGGTCATTTTTCACTGCGTTAAATTCTAGGGCGCAGGTAAAATCGCCCCACCCCATTGCTCATCCCACTCAAGTTTGAGTCACCTGGTCGAAGCTGGGGGCCTAGGATTGGACGCTGGTACCCGTAACGGGTGTAAGAACAACAAGTAAATTGTTCCGAATTTCTACCCCGCTTCCGCCGGGACAACCTTCAGTTCCATCGGGGCATCATCCAGCCGGTTGACGGCATTGCGGTTCGAGCCGGGGACCAAATGGCCATAAATATCGACCGTCGTTGTAATCGAGGCATGGCCCATTTGTTCCTTAACGTAATGCAATGACTCTCCATTTTGAAGAAGCAAACTGGCAAAGGTATGCCGAATGTCGTGGAAGCGGATTTTCGGAATGTCCACCTTTTCCAGAAGGTCATAGAATACGCGGTTCCGAAGATTATCGCCGTCAGTCGGACCGCCTTCCCGACTGGGAAAGACCAACTGGATTTCCGTCTCGCCCTTGTGTCCATTGGGAACCTTAGTGGTCGGCAGTCCCCGCTTAAACCGTTGCGTCAGCCGGGAACGGTGAGCCAGCAACGTCGTTCGCAATTGGTCGGACATATCCACAATCCGGGACTTGTTACTCTTGGGCGTACTCCATCGACCATGCGAATATGAGCGTTTGACCGTGATGGTGTTGTTATCGAACCGGATACCATCCCACGCCAGCCCCAGCAATTCCCCCAGCCGTAGCCCTGTGCGAAACGCACACAGCAAGATCGGGTAGTGACGAGGGTAAAGTTCTTGGGCTTTGGCCAAAAACTTTGTGACTTGCTCACGGTTCAAGGGGCGGACTTCCTTTCGCCGGTCGTCTTTCTGGATGAACCGTCCGAGTTTGAGGGCCGGGTTGACGACCAGGATTTCGTCTTCGTAGGCATGGGTAAACAGCCCGCTGATGAGGGCCTTGTAATTTTCCACCGTCTTGGGTGAAAGCCCCTCTTGCTGTTTCTGGAGAAGGAACTGTTTGACGTCCCCCCGCGTAATCTGGTCCAAGTGTTTTCCTTTCCAGATTGGGATGAGGTACTTTTCGATGATGATCTGGTAGTTGTACCACGTATTATATTTACAGACGCTCTTGGCGTAGCTCTCAAGATAGTGCTGCGCGTATTGGCTGAATTCCGGGGTCCGGTTGAGCCGGGCTTTTTCATCAATGTGGAATTCCCCGGCTTTGATCTTTTGACGCAGTGCCGATGCGACAGCTTCTGCCGCCCGGCGATCACCGAGTCGTTTGCACCACCGTCGGTTGTTTTGGGAAACGAAAATCCACCACGGTTTGCCTTTGCCTTTTGTCTTTTGTCGAATTGTCACGCCCATTTGAAACTCCTTTATTAAAATAACTATTACTTATTTTAATGAAGTATTAATGAAATTGCAAAACAATTCCCTAAATCCGCACCCCAGGTGCGCCCTGAGAGAGTGCGGATGCTGTAAGTTATATAAAGAAAGCAACTTACGATTTTCGACCGCCGGGTACCTTACCCGTTTTCTTTTTTATCACCAGCGTGGGTGACTGAGAAGGTTTCGGTGAGTCGGGTGCAAACACCACTGATATCTTCAACAAGCGATCCATGTAGCCGATGGCCTGAAGATTATGTACTTCACAACGTTAGAGCCACCCTCCTTCGACTTTCATACGGTGAGTGTGGCAACCCATAAAATCTTCTTCACGGGGTTCATCATTCACGAATTCCCATTGATGCAGTTTTGGCGTAGTCATTTTTTCCTCCAATTGTAAAAAGGGATTGAATTAATTCTCCATCGGGCAAAATCTCGGACCGAGCAGTAATTCGTTGGTGGGATCAAAAACTTTTGCTTTTAACCTTATAAGTGCCAGCGTAGTTTCAGGCCACCATTCCGGGACGGGAAACCAGCGGGCAATCATTGGCACTCGGTGCGGATACCGAAACACAATTTCATCCAAGGCCTGAAGCATGGTTCGATCAGCTTCCGGTGATTGCCAGTTTACAGTCAGCCGATCCTCCATCAGGTAGATCATGACAAAGTCGGGTTCACTTTCAACGTCAACATCAAAGGGACCGATGGCAATTTTATGGGCAGCGTGATACCGCTTAACCAAAGCGGTGATGTAATCTTCGAATAGTATGAACAAAATGTTTTCCATTTTTTAACTCCTTCTTTTTTTGCTTTCACTGGGTTCAGAATTCAACACTTTCCCAATCCGACTTTCGGGCTAGGGGTGCCCCTGATTTCTGGGCAAGAAAATCCTGTTCGGTTTGATTACCAGCTTAGGACGTGGCTTTTTCAATTTGAGAACCGCCTGAGTGTTCAATGGCCGGTTACTTTTTTGGAGTATGCTGTTTGGAGTTGGTACGGTTTTCACCGGTTGGGATTTGAAAAAATGGGGGGAAGATGGGGAAGGGGGAACCTTAGCCTTTTTTTCGGCGTCCAGCGTGGGGTTTTGGTTTTTTGGAAAAGATGGCAAATTCGGCTTCCCCATGTTCCCCACACCAAGACTATTAGCGACTTCGATTCCCTCAAAATAATCGGTTCCCCGAATGCGTTTTTCTATGATTTGTGCAGGGAATTCTTGACGGATGCGCTCGTAAAACGTAATACGAACCAACGGGTGGTCGCTGAAATTCTTCTGATGCCAACGGCAATAATCACTGTAAAGCTCACCGCGTTCAACTCGATGTCCAGGGACAAATTTGCAGGCCTCGTTGATAAAGGTAAGAATGGGATTCTGCAATTCAGCAAACAGCTCCTTACGTTTCTGAGAAGAAGGGGCCTCGAAAATCTCTTTTGATCGCATGACTTCTTCTAGTCCTTTCAAAGCCCAGACCAATATTCCAGAAAGTTCGGCCATGAGTTCACTGACCAAGTTGGGGTTTCGGGCCTCTTTCTTGAACTGCCGGTTGAACTCAATAAAAAGTGCCCGGCGTCTCAAGGCTTCAGTCGAATCACGGAACCGGGGCATTTCGTTGACCGCAAAGGTGTGTTTAGTTTTAGGTCGAAAGGTGACCGGGTCTTTAAACTTGATGTCCACGGTCAGCAGGTCCCCACCGGTCAAGGTTTTGAGTGTCTCCGAGTCCATGCCGCGACTGGTGTTGCTTTCCGCGCACAAATTGACGAGCTTGTCCCGAAGAGTGATCAGGATAAAATCCTTGGCCATTTTGCTCATGGAGATCGCACAAACATTTGCCTGCCCGACCAGCCCGGCCATGACGGACAGAGTAACACTTTTTCCATTCGCACCCGTGCCAATAAAAACCATGAACTGCTGAACGAAAGTTTCCTCCGTAAGGCAATAACCCATCCATTGTTGCAACATTTTGGCTCTGGCAGGCTCATCATCAAAGACCTCATCCAAAAATTGCATCCATCTAGGGCATTGTTGAATGGGGTCATAGGCAAACGGCAATTGTACGCGACTTTTGAATTCCGGGTCATGCGGCTCAAGCGTGCCGGTGAGAAGATTTAACATGCCATTTTTCAGATTGATGGTGTTCGGTTTCGGCTGGAATTGGTCAGGGTCACACCAAAGAATGGTCTTCAAAAGATTGATTGTGTCGTTGATCCAACTCGTTCGGGCGCATGGTGACAGTTTGCTAATTGCAAATTTGCCAAGGACATGGTCAGGAATTCGGGTCCAGACTCCTTCGGGAATGAACCGATAAAAGCTACCCTCCACATAAGCCATCGGGTCAAATTCGACTTGAATAACTTCGGCCAGCTTCTGAGGTTCGAACCCACTCCTTGATAAAAATGATGTTCCGGCTGAAGGTGTAGTAGATGATAATCGGGGTTCCGTTCCGAACCGTTGGATAAGTTGGTTCCAAAAAGATTTGTAGGGGTTCGTTTTCTTAATAATTGTTGCCATTGAAAAATCCTCCAATTAAATCGTTAAAGTCACAGCCATTTTTATCTTCGTCCGTCCATCGGAAAAACCGTAATGATCCCGCAACTCCCGACAACATTGTTGCCGCCAGTTGCTCACCTAATGCCCCCGGTTGATCGTTGTCGAATCCAATGAATACTTCCCGCCCTCGAAACGAATTGCACCACTCGTTTTTGAAAACGTTGACCCCCGGAGCAGCCACGACAATCCCCTTAGCGTGCGATTTGGTCCGCAACCATTCAAGGGCGATTGCATCCCACGGACCTTCGCACAAGAAAACAGGCTCATTTTCCCGTTCAGTGTCCGCTAGCACGTCCGCCCGAAAAAGTCCCGACTGGCATCTTGGTGCGGATTTTATTTTTTCCTTGGGATGGTACCAAAGCAAATTGATAAATTGGCCATTGAAATCGAAAAGTGGAAGGGTGAACAATGATCCTGACCAACCAAACCCGAAACCTTCAAACGCTTCCGGTGGAAGGTTCCGACTTTTAGCCAACCGGTTCTTTTCTTCTTCCGTGAAACCCTCACGCAGCGTGGTCGAAAAATGTTTGAGGAGGGAGAAATAATTTCCCCGTTCGCCGCATACCTTGCAATCGTAAACTACTTTTTCAGAGCTTAAATAAAAATGCTTTTGCTTGTCACAGAACGGACACGTGCCAACTAATTCACCTCCGCTTTTGCTGGTGATGACCAGCCCCAACTTTTCCAAAAACCAAAGTCGATTGTCCTTTTCAACCATTGGATTTTCCTTTCGTTAAAAAAATATCACTTATAATTTCATGAACGCCTATAGGTTTAATTTTGAAATTTTCAATCCATCGTTGCACTTCCTTCCAATTGAAAAGCAGCTTTCCGCCGAGTCTGTACGTCGGAAGCGGGCTGACTGAGTCAGTCACCCAACCCCGGAGCGTGCGGGGTGATAGGCTCAACTTTTTGCTAAGACCTTTTAAATCGATAAAGTCCAAATTGTCGTTGTTTGTTGATTTCATGGTTGCCTATATGGTAGTATGAATTTTAAAATCGTACCAAGGGAACTATGGCACCTTTCTAGTTCCTGGTCCCTGTCGTCAAATTATTTTGGGTAGAAATGAAAAGGAATTACGACTTTAAGCTTAAGCTGGTTCCGTTTGAGCTATTGGCCCTCTCTTCTCTTCTCAAGGGTTGGACCAATCCGGAAATGTTTTCGAAGAAATCAAAAGATTGGGAATACAAAATCCCCATTTTTAGAAATGCGGCTTATGCTGAACAAGGGAGCGGAGGCTTTGAACGTGTTCCCCATGAGATAGTCCAGGATGAATTGGAAGTAGTGGTCCAAACGGTGGAAATACTTTTTAGTACCATTACACAGAAAGGTGACGCTGCTACATTATCCGGAGACAACATTACTTATCAGGTGTGCACGAAGAACCATGCAATGTCTTCCATTGCTCGTCCACTTCCAATTCCGAAGCGTTTTGTTGGACGTATCCTTGACCACTTGAAAAGGACGTCCCTAAAGAAACAAGGCAAGATTTCCATTTCTTTTCAAAAAGCGGAAGATTGGAAGCTGGAAGATGAACTCCACACCCTTGCTATTAAAATAACGGCTGGGAGGTTGGGATATAGCCCCAAAGGGATTGATAAAATGATAAAAAGGCCACGGAGAATGAAAGAAATCTCTTTCGGTCAAAAATTACTTCAAAGTATTTTTATAGATTTATGCGCCAAATCCTATGAAGAAAAATTTCTTGAAGAAAAGGCTTGGATTTTGGATGGTCTGATTTTGTCCGATTATCCTCCTATTGCTTTATATTATTTAGCTCAAATTGCTCACGGTCTGGTTATTCCCGAAGGCATCACAACCGGCTTATGCGGTAGATCGGAAATTGAAAAGCTCATTCAAGTTATTTGTCCTGAATGGTCAATTTCTAATAAAGGCCCTTTTTCGGACGCATTCTATAAGCTAGTTGATCCAGCATCGCCATGTACCGCCATGTTTTCTCCCGGTTGATTTCAGCCATCCATTTTGCCAGCGGAGTTCCGGCAGACTGCGCCTGAAGAATTTGGGCCTGCAGCGAAAATTCGGCCAGGTGGCAATTGCTGACAGTGTCGTTGCATTGGGGGATGGGAATAAATTTTGTTTCTGGAGATGCCCCGTGCATTGCGGCTGACAAGATGGGGTGTTTCCAAATCTGTTTCGGGACCATCGCCACCGCCGGTTGAAGCATGGCCAGTTCCCCCACCACGTATGGCAGAGACGAAGTGAGCTTTCGAGCAACTGTGATGTAGTCGTGGTTTTTTTCGGATCGGATACTGAATTTGCACCAATTTGTAACGGCGATCTTTTCCAGAAATGGCCGGGATTGCGGATGCGTGGGAAGATGGAGCTTTTCTGAAATAAAAAGCCCCGCCGCGAGTAAACCCCCGTCGCTCACCGGCTGAATGCCCACGTCCGGGAAAAAATCAGGGGAATTCCGGCCTTCGGCTTCATACCGGACCCGGTAGCGGTTCCAGGCGTCCCCGTTTTTAAACCGTGCGGGGATGGGTTCATTATTTGCCCAGCTTAAATTTTCCGCACTGGCGTAAATCAAGAGGCCGTGACCGGGGCGGTATTGTTTTCCGATCAGGGGGATGGGGGGCTGGAACGGCCATGCCCACTCAGGGGTTCCGTCGAAGGTTGCTTGAAATCTTCTGATCAGTTCTTTGGTTTCCATTTTATCCCGGTAAAAAGAAAGGAGCGTCAAACCACGACTGCTTCCGAGACCCCCGCCAAGGGGTACCACAAAACAGCCGATGGCCGACGCTCCAAAACTGGAGCGCGGTCCAAGCGACTGCTTTTGTGGTTCAAGAGCCAAAGGCTCAAGTTGGCGGTTTCTCAGAAAGCAGAAAACTTGACGCGCACGCGTCTATTCAATTTTTAAATTCGTGTCAGCATTATCTCCCAATAATAAACATGGCTTGATTTTACCTCATGGTATGGAAGATGCCAATGGGTATTTTTATGAATAAAGAAACTGGCCTATCCGGTTCACCCTCGTCGAACCAAATGAACACGAATAATGAAAGAGAGCCGCGACTGTGAGAGAGCCGGGTTTCTTTTCCAGATGATTGCCAAACCGGATTTGACATTTCCTTCGATTATCCTTACCCTATAGATAATCATTTGCGGGACAAATCATCGATGGCAAAAGAGGCATTGGCAAGGATCAAGATTAACGATACGCTCAAGAAGGCCGGGTGGCGGTTCTTCGATGAGCCATCTGGTAAAGCCAATGTTGTCCTCGAACTTCATACACGTGCCAGCCTAAAGGATTGGGAAGGCCTGGGGCCGGATTTTGAAAAAACCAAGTCTGGCTTTGTTGATTTCCTGCTTCTGGACGATCAGAACTTCCCACTCGTCGTTTTGGAGGCCAAACGGGAGGAAAAGAACCCGCTCGACGGCAAGGAACAAGCCCGCCGCTACGCCCAGCGTCTTAACGTCCGTTTTGTCCTTCTTTCCAATGGCAACCTTCATTATTTCTGGGACACTGAAACCGGCAACCCACAAATTATCACCACCTTCCCCACCCAGGAATCCCTTTTACTCCATAAAAGTTTCAAGCCCAATCCCGATCTTCTGGTTAAAGAGCCGATGGAACGCGATTACATCATCCTCACCCAGAAGCCCGATTATCAATCCGATCCCCGCTGGCGGGATGAATCGCAGCAAGCCGCCTTTTTAAAGGATAATGGCCTGCGGATGCTCCGGGATTATCAGCTTCGAGCCGTGCAAAAAGTCCAAAAGACCGTCGGCCAGGGTAAGAGCCGGTTCTTGTTGGAAATGGCCACGGGCACAGGCAAAACGCTGGTGGCCGCCGCCGTTATTAAACTTTTCTTACGCACCCACAACGCCCGGCGGATCCTTTTCCTCGTGGACCGGATCGAACTGGAAAACCAGGCCTACAAAGCTTTTAAAAATTACCTCAAAATCGATTATCAAACCGTCATCTACAAACAAACCAAGGACGACTGGAAAAAGGCAGAAATCGTCGTTACCACCATTCAAAGCCTGCTCGTTAATAACAAGTACCGCGATCTTTTTTCGCCTACTGATTTTGATCTGGTCGTTTCCGACGAGGCCCACCGCTCCATCGGCGGCAACTCCCGCGCAGTTTTTGAATATTTCATCGGCTATAAATTGGGCCTGACCGCCACGCCCAAGGACTATCTCAAGAACATCAAGAAAATCGGCGACTTCGACCCCCGCGAAGTCGAACGCCGCATCTTACTGGATACTTATAAAACCTTCGGCTGCGACTCGGGGGAACCGACGTTCCGTTACAGCCTGCTCGACGGCGTCCGGGATAAGTGGCTGATCAACCCCATCGTGATTGACGCCCGCACGGAGATTACCACCCAACTTTTAAGCGAAAAAGGCTACGCCGTACCCGTGATAGACGACGATGGCAACGAGGGCGAGGAAATCTTCACCCATCGGGACTTTGAACGGCGGTTCTTATCCGACGAGACCAACCGTATCTTTTGCCAGACCTTTTTACAGCACGCCCTCAAGGACCCATTGACCGGAGAAATCGGCAAAACCCTGATCTTTTGCGTCAGCCAGAACCACGCCGCCAAGATTACCCAACTATTAAACAAAATGGCTCACGCCCTTTATCCCAACAAATACAATTCCGATTTTGCCCTGCAAGTCACCAGCCGCATCCAAGACGCCCAGACCTTTACCATGAACTTTGCCAATAACAATCTCAACGGCCATACCCGGTTTAACGACGAAGTACCCGGCTACGGGTCCGCCAAGACCCGTGTCTGCGTCACCGTCGGCATGATGACCACCGGTTACGACTGTGAGGACATTTTGAACCTCTGCATGATGCGTCCGATCTTTTCTCCTCAGGACTTTGTCCAGATCAAAGGACGCGGTACGCGAAAATTTGAATTCACCTACCGCCGCAAACTCCCCGACGGTTCCAGCGAGGAAATCAAAACACCCAAAGAGCGATTTAAACTCTTTGATTTCTTCGCCAACTGCGAATACTTCGAAAAGAAATTTCCTTACGACCAGGTGATCCAACTTCCCGCGATTACCAAGCCCGGCATTCCGCCCATCGGTCCCCAGCCGCCCGGCCTGCCGGATTATACCAACGTCAATCCCGACCCGATAAAGACGCTGGAGGAAACGCCCATAGGCCTTCAGGGCATGCGGGTGGATCGCGAACTTTTTGGCCGGTTTGAGGAACGCATTAAAGAAGATCAATTTGTTTCTCAAAAGGTGGCCGAAGGCGACTTTCCCGCCGCCGAAATGTACATCCTCCAGGAAATCTTCAATAAACCCGAAGAATATTTCAACCTGGATAAACTCCGAAAATCCGTCTCCGTCGACCGAAGGCTTAGCCTGCGGGAAATCCTGGAAAAGATTTTTGGCTATATCCCCTTCTTTAAGTCCAAAGACCAGTTGCTGGAGGAGGAATGCGATAAATTCGTCTCCATCTTCAACCCGACGCCGTCGGAGGCAATGGCGATTAAAAACATCCTGCGGTCGTACATCACCGATACCGACCTGCGGGGCATCATGGAAACCAAACACTTCGCCAAACTCGCCACGCATCCGGCCTTCGGCGATTTTGAACAACTCGATCCCCGCTGGCGGAAGGTGATACCGGAGTATGTGAAGGATTATGTGGGTCTAAATAAGTTTATATAAGGAGTTGATATGTCCAGAACACAAATAAAGAAAGAAAACCAGCCATCGAAAGCGTTCAAATCAAAATATCTATTTCCCAGAGTTTCAATACAAGAAGCAATTAAAGTTCCGATGATGCTTAAAGACAAGAATGGCGGAAATCCATGGCCACCCACTGATTTAGCGAACGCAATGAATGTTCGGTTTAAAACAAACTCATTTTTTTATATCACGGCTGGTTCAAGAGATTATGGTTTCACGATAGGAACAAAATTTAGCAAAACAATTTCTTTGAGTGAGGTAGGACGAAAATTAGTATATGCCGGTAACTCAGCAACAGAAAAAGAAATAAAATCAAATTCCTTTCTTAAGATCGAAGTTTTTAAGAAGGTATTCGAATATTACAAGGGGGGTAATCTTCCGGAAATGAAATATTTGAGCAACACATTAGAATCTCAGTTCAAACTTCCGAAAGATACACACGAAGAATTTTCAAAAATATTCAAAGCCAATTGCGATTACTTAGGAATAGGAACTTCAATAGATAAAACACCTCTGCAAAATGGAGAAAGCCAAGCACAAAAAGCAGAAGTTATTACGATGGCTGAACCTGAAAAAAATACAGGCTTAACATGTTTCGTTATCATGCCTTTTAAGGAAAGAGATTCTAGGCATTCGGAAGGTTTCTTTAATGAAGTACTTCAAAGTTTGATTGTTCCTGCCGGTCGTAATGCCGGTTTTAAAGTTACTACGGCGAACCGACAAGGCAGCGATGTTATACAATCAACGATTATTAATGACCTACTGAATGCGGATTTGGTTTTGGCTGATTTAACCGAGCACAATCCAAATGTTTTATTTGAATTGGGTATGAGAATGGCCCATGATAAACCTATCGTTCTCATTCGTTCTAAAGGAACATCGGCAATATTCGACGTTGATAATATGTTGAGAGTATTCGATTATGATGCTAATTTATGGTCAACTACCATTGAAAAGGACATTCCAAAATTATCAGATCATATTAAAGCTTCCTGGGGTGCTCGTGATAGCGATAAGACATATTTGAAGATTTTAAAAGGCCAAGGCCAAACTAAATAAATCCTATGCTTGACATTGACACACGCCGCCGCATCGACAATTGCCGGGATATTCTCGTGGGCAAGGTCCCCGACCCCAAAAGCCAGGTGGAGCAGATCACTATTGCCCTGATTTACAAGTTTATGGACGATCTGGATAAGCAATCTATCGAATGGGGCGGCAAGCCGTCCTTCTTTGTCGGGGATTTTGGCAAATACGGCTGGTCGAATATCTTCGATCCCCGGATCGGCGGGTTTGAGCTGTTAAATCTCTACGCCGAAGCGCTCGTCAAGATGAACCACAATCCGAATATTCCCCAACTCTTTCGCGATATCTTTAAAAATGCCTTTTTACCCTACCGCGACCCGGAGACGTTAAAAAGCTTTTTAAAGGAAATCAGCCAATTCTCCTACAGCCACAGCGAGCAGTTGGGCAACGCCTACGAATATCTCCTTTCGATCATGAGCAGCCAGGGTGACGCCGGGCAATTCCGCACGCCCCGGCATATTATCGACTTTATCGTTCAGATCGTCGCACCCCAGAAGCATGAAACCATCCTCGACCCGGCCTGCGGGACGGCGGGGTTTCTCATCAGTGCTTTTAAATACATTTTACAAACCAATCCCAAGCTGACCCCCGATCATAAAAAACGTTTACTAACCGCCTTTGTCGGCTACGATATTTCCCCCGACATGGTCCGCCTGTCTCTGGTCAACCTGTACCTGCACGGCTTTGCCGATCCGAAAATCCACGAATACGACACCCTGACCAGTCTGGACCGCTGGGACGAATCTTTTGACGTGATCCTGGCCAATCCGCCCTTCATGTCGCCCAAGGGCGGTATCCGACCGCACAACCGCTTTTCCATCCCGGCCAAACGCTCGGAAGTCCTTTTTGTCGATTATATCGCCGAGCATTTAAACCCGTCGGGCCGGGCCGGAATCATCGTCCCCGAAGGAATTATCTTCCAATCCCAGAACGCCTACAAGCAATTGCGAAAGATGCTTGTCGAAAATTGCCTCTGGGCGGTCGTGTCCCTGCCCGCCGGAATATTTAAACCGTATAGCGGCGTTAAGACCAGTATTCTCTTAATGGATAAAAACCTCGCCAAACGGACAAAAGATATTCTCTTTGTCCGGGTAAGTTCCGACGGCTTTGACCTGGGCGACCAGCGGCGGGAGAACCCGGATAAAAACGACCTGCCGGAAGCGGAAAAGATTTTACGAGAGTACCGGCAAACAATTGATAAACCCAAAAAGCTTCCCGCTGATGGATTAGGGCTTGTTGTTCCCAAATCGAAAATCATGGCGTCCGATGATTGCAGCCTGTCGGGGGAACGGTATCGGGAGAATTTCACTGTTCTTAATCATAAATGGCCGGTAGTCGAACTCGGTGGCCTATGTGAAACAGTTACCGGAGGAACCCCGGCGACAAACATAAAGGAGTATTACGAAGGCGGAACCATCCCCTGGCTTAGAAGTGGTGAGGTTTCACAAGGTTCTATTGAAAAATCAGAGCTTTTCATTACGAAATCGGGCTTGGACAATTCGTCCGCTAAAATCTTACCCATCAATTCCGTTTTGGTCGCCCTTTACGGCGCAACGGCGGGAAAAGTTGGCATCTTAAAGTCAGAGGCTGCAATCAATCAAGCGATTTGTGGAATACTTCCGAACGAAAGAGTCTCACCTGATTTTCTATATTGGGTACTATCGCAAGAAACAGCCAATCTGGTTAAATTGACAACAGGTGGGGCACAACAAAACCTCTCTCAAGGAATTGTCAGGAGGCTAAAAATCCCTCTTCCACCGTTGGAGGTTCAGCGGGCGATTGTGGCGGAGGTGGAAGGTTACCAGAAGATCATCGACGGCGCCCGTCAGGTCGTCCAGAATTACAAGCCTGCCCTTCCCCTCGATCCCGCTTGGCCGTTGGTGGAGTTAGGGGAAATGGCGAAGAATCTGGATGGAAAAAGAAAACCAGTGACGAAATCAGACAGAAATTCGGGGAAATATCCCTATTACGGCGCTTCTGGCATAGTTGATTATGTAGACGATTATATATTCGATGAAGACTTGTTGCTGATTTCGGAAGATGGCGCTAACCTTTTAAGCAGGTCCACCCCAATAGCTTTTTCTGTCAATGGAAAAGTGTGGGTGAATAATCATGCCCATGTTCTTCGTTTCACAGACAAGGCCACGCAGTTATATGTAGAAATGTACTTGAACGGTATCAATATCGAGCTTTACGTGACGGGTTCAGCCCAACCAAAACTCAACCAGGAAAACCTGAATCGAATTTTAATCCCTCTTCCCCCTTTCGACGTCCAAAAGGTAATCGTCACGAAGATCGAGGAGGAGCAAGGCCTGGTGGCGGCCAACCGGCGGCTGATCGATCTTTTCGAGCAAAAGATCAAGACCCGCGTTGCGTCCCTCTGGGAAGGAAAATAATACCAAGGGTATTCCTTCGTTCTGATTTGCTTCGAAGGCTTTTTTGATTTCTCAACCAGCAGAATTGGGTGCGCCTGGGGTGCGGCGGGCTTCTTCGATTTGCCTCATTTTGCCACATTCTGCAACTTTGATAAAATGGTGTAATCTTATAACTGTCTACAAGATAAGCAATTATATCGTTTTTTCAGTACCGCCTCATAACCCGGAGGTCACAGGTTCAAATCCTGTCCCCGCTATTGCCGCAACACTTTTAGGGACAGACACTTATGTCTGTCCCTTTTTGTTTGGCCGGACGCATTTGCAACTAATTTGCAACTAGCCCAACCTTCGCACTTTGGCCTCTCTGACCCCGCTGGCGTGGTCGGCAATGCGGTTTTTTACCCAAAGGTCTTCACCACAAAATCGCTTCGTCAC
>Ga0265292_1000405_pt1 | contig 64174 bp, 56 predicted proteins | sample Munlanlewell296A_FD_189080 | JGI IMG/M metagenome (GOLD analysis project Ga0265292, IMG submission 189080) | Leachate microbial communities from a municipal landfill in Southern Ontario, Canada - Leachate well 296A | ecosystem: Engineered > Solid waste > Landfill > Unclassified | place: Canada...
ATTTATAGCGTGGCATCTTCCTTTTTCCTAAAAACTATTTATGAAATTGTTTTCAGGAATTTATTTAAACTTCTTTCATATTCCAACTTTTTACTGAACCTTCTTATACTTTTTCGACAGTCTCGTTGAACGGGAGAGATGTGAAAGAACTCTGCACTTGAACATGCTGAAAGAGTAATGAAGAGAGAAAGAGAAATAATTTTTATAAAAGAAATTCTTTCAGTTCTAATTTTTCGCATAATTAAGTTATCCAATCGGTTGGGTTCAACTTAGCCCAAAACAAAATTGTTGTCAATCGTTTTCTTGACCTCACCCGTCCATAATATGCCGGGCAAGCCGACCACCCCCTTTAATTCCCACTCCTTAGTTAAGGAGGGGGAGGTCAAGTTCACCTCTCAATTCTAAATTAATTATATTTATACCGAACGAATTCTCATAAGAACTATGTATCCACAAAACGTACGGAAAAATATTGTTGTAATCGGAGGCAATGCTGCGGGTCCCGCAGCGGCGGCAAAAGCAAAACGCACCACTCCCGATGCAAACGTTACGATGATCGAAGCGGGCGAGTTTATTTCTACCGGCACGTGCGAGCTTCCGTATGTTCTTTCCGGCGAAATTAAAAATTATGAAGATATTGTTTTTTTCAGCGCGGATTCTTTCGAAAGAGAAAAAGGCGTTAAGGTTCTCACATCTCACTTTGTTGAAAAGATAGACCGCAGTAAAAAAGTTCTTACTGTAATAAATCTTAGAGATGGGAATAAATTTGAACAACCGTATGATAAACTTATCTTATGCACAGGTTCAAATGCAAAATCAATTCCGTCACTGCCGAATAATCTTTCAAATGTTTTTACTCTCAAATCTGTTAGTGATCTAATTAATATTAAAAATTATTTAGAGCGGAATAATGTCCGCAATCTTCTTGTTATCGGCGCCGGGTATATCGGTCTGGAAACAGCAGATGCGCTTAAAACTCTCGGTTACCCGGTAACAATTTTAGAAAAAGAAAACCTGCCAATGCCGGGATTGGAAGATGAAACACGTCATTTGGTTCTCGATCTTCTTGAGCAGAATAATGTTGAGTTTATAGGCGAAGCAAAAGATTATAGAATAAAACAAGACGGACAGAAATTCTTAAATCTGAAATTACAAGGCAGAGTTCTCGAATACGATCTTGTACTTCTCTCGATCGGATTTGAACCGAATAACACTCTGGCAGTTACATCAAAACTAAGCATTGGTAAGTTTGGCGGAGTCACAGTTGACCAGAGATTGAAAACGAATGACCCGAACATTTATGCCGCGGGTGATTGCATAGAAGTTATCAACCGCTTAACAAGCAAACCGGATTATATTCCGCTTGCAACTATTGCACATCAGACGGGACACATTGCAGGAGAAAATGCAGCGGGCGGAAATTCGCAAGTGCAGCCATTCATAAAAAATATTGCAGTAAAATTTTTTGGTAAGACTTTAATATCTGTCGGCTTAAATTCTATTGAAGCGAAAAAATATTTTCACAACACCAGAGAAGTTCACGCTGTAATTCCAAATCTTGTAAAAGTTATGCCGGATTCGGAAAATGTGTTTGGTAAGATCATCTTTGATAAAAACAGTAAACTGATTCTCGGTGCCAGCTTTTTAGGGAATAGAGAAGCGGTTGGTTACGGCGATCTGATAGCATCGTTTATATCAAACAAAATTAAAGCAACGGAGCTGGCAAAAATAAATTACAATTACACGCCTCCTGTTTCTCCGTTTGTAAATCTTTTATCCGTTCTCGGAAGAAAAATTGAGAGTGCTAAATGAAAAAATTAATTATTGTAGATAATCCTCTTGTAAGACGTGATGTAACAATACTTCGAGATAAAGAAACTGATCCGAACGGATTCCGACTTGCGTTAGATCGTGTTTCTCATTCAATCGCAATTGAGATCAGTAAGTCGTTCGATCTAACAGAATTTGAAGTCGAAACTCCGCTTGAAAAAACCAAGGGTTATAAATTTTCAAAACAAGTTATTCTTATTCCTGTGTTACGTGCCGGATTAAGTATGGTAAGTTCTTTCTTGGAAATGATTCCCGATGCTAAAGTAGGGCATATCGGTTTGCAGCGTGATGAGAAAACATTGAAGCCGATTGATTATTATTACAAAGCGCCAAAAAATTTAGATGAATCAATTACGATTGTATTAGATCCAATGCTTGCAACGGGAGGGAGCGCGGTAGCTTCGTTCAACTCTTTGAAAGATAAAGGCGCTAAGAAATGTATTCTTGCTTGTTTAATTGCCGCACCGGAAGGTGTTGAAAAAATGAACAGTGAACATCCCGATGTTGCAATTTATACCGCGGCTTTAGATAGGCAGTTAAATTCCGTTGGTTATATTCTTCCGGGACTTGGCGATGCGGGTGATAGAAATTTTGGAACACTTTAGATGAAAGGTTGTTAATAAAAATGGATTTAATATTTGAATCAACTATTAAATGTCCTTACTGTGGATTTGAAAAAACAGAAACAATGCCGGAGAATGCATGCCAACATTTTTATATGTGCGAAAACTGCAAAAAGATGTTGAAGCCAAAAGAAGGAGATTGCTGTGTTTTCTGTTCTTACGGGTCGGTTAAATGTCCACCGATTCAAAGTGAAAAAAAATGTTGCTGATTTATAAATTATGGAACTGACGATTAGCATAAAACACCAGCGGATGTTAGAAGATCTCTTGAAGATCTGCAAAAAGAATCTTCCTTCCGTTAATGAAGCGCTTATCAAAAAAGCTTTTCAGTTGAGCCATGAGTCGCACAAGAATGATTTCCGTGCATCGGGCGAGCCGTATTTCAATCATCCGTACGAAGTGGCAATGATTGTTGCACGCGAAATTCCTCTCGATGATATTTCCGTTGTAAGCGCACTTCTCCACGATGTGGTTGAAGACAGCGATATAAGTCTGGATTTTATTGCTAAAGAATTTAGTAAAGAAGTTGCAGAGATAGTTGACGGGGTTACTAAAATTGGCGGAGTGTTCAAGGGTCAGGAGATTACACAAGCAGAAAATTACCGCAAGATGCTTCTTTCAATGGTAAAAGATGTGCGTGTAATTCTTGTAAAGTTTGCAGATCGTCTTCACAACATGCGCACGCTTGAGTTTGTACATCCTCAGAAGCAGAGAAGAATTGCAAAAGAGACTTTGGAAATTTACGCACCGTTCGCTCACCGTTTCGGGTTGGGAATATTAAAATGGGAGATGGAAGACCTCTCGTTCAAGTATCTCAACAAAGAAGCTTATGATGATATTGCAAACAAAATAAAAAATACACGCAAAGAGAGAGAATCATTCATCTCGCGATTTTCAAAACCGATTACTGAAAAACTCAAGGAACATCATATTAAATATGAACTTGGCGGAAGACCAAAACATCTCTACAGTGTTTACAGAAAAATGATAATTCAAAACCGTCCGTTCGAAGATATATATGATCTTCTTGCTATCAGAATTATTTTGGAAAGCGATGACACCAATGATTGCTATTATGTTCTTGGAATAATCAATCAACTTTACAAACCAATTGCTGACCGGTTCAAAGATTTTATCTCAATCCCCAAGAAAAATAATTATCAATCAATTCATACAACTGTAATTGGTCCGGATGGTAAGTTAGTTGAAGTTCAGATCAGAACACGGAAGATGCACGAAATTGCTGAACGAGGTGTAGCGGCTCATTGGAAATATAAAGAGAACACAACAACTAAAGATAAAGATCTGGAAGAATGGGTAAGCTGGATCCGGGACATTTTTGAACATGCGTCCAAGGATGAAGCTACAAAAGAAATCTTAGCAAGCTTCAAACTAAATTTATATCAAGACGAGATCTACATCTTTACGCCGAAGGGTGATTTAAGAAGATTACCATTAAACTCAACTCCGGTTGATTTTGCTTTTGAAATTCACAGCAACGTTGGTTATAAATGTATCGGTGCAAAAGTAAACGGCAAAATCGTTCCGCTTGATACAGTAATTCACAGCGGCGATCAAGTCGAGATCATTACTTCTAAAAATCAGCACCCGAATAAAAGCTGGCTGCAGTTCGTTCAGACTCACAAAGCAAAGAATAGCATCCGTAAATATTTGAACAAAGAAGAAGAGAAGCTTCTTGATTCCGGCAAAGAAATATGGGATAGAAAGATCAAGAAATTAAAACTCTCTTTTACTTCGGATGATCTTTCCAAACTTGTACGTAAACTTAAGTTCGATAACAACAGGCAATTTTTTAGAGCGATTGCACTAGACAAATTAAATTTGGATGAGATACTGAATCCAAAAGTAGAAACAGATGAAAAAGAAAGTGTAGAAGTTGCGTTTGATAAATTTGCGAACATTGCTCGCAACACTGCAGGCGGAATTGTTGTTGAAGGCGATTCAAAAGGTTTTGCTTACTCTTATGCAAAATGCTGCAATCCAATTCCGGGTGATCAGGTGATTGGTTATGTTACGATAGGTGAGGGAATAAAAATCCATCGTAAAGACTGCAAGAACTTGATAAATATGATCAAGACAAATGAAGAACGGTTAATTCCGGTTAATTGGCCCAAATCAGACGGGGCGTTCTTCGTTGCCGGTCTTAGTATTAGAGGAGATGATGTTCCGGGAATCTTAAAAGACATTTCAAACAGTATTACTACTTATCAAAACACAAATATTAAATCAGTAAATATCACAACAAATGATTCTATGTTTAAGGGAACGATCACGGTTTATGTAAAAGATTTGGAGCATTTAACGAAACTAATCGAGCGGTTAAAAAAGAACCGCGGTATCTATACAGTTGAAAGATTTGACGCGGAGAATCAATAACAATGGAAAAATATTGAACGAAGAACGAATACTTGCAATTGATTATGGTACTAAAAGAATCGGTCTTGCTGTAACTGATCCGCTTAATATTTTTGCTTACCCGTTAATAACACTTCCAAATGATTCAAATTTTTTTGAGCGGTTAAAAAAAATTATTGATGAATATCATATCGTAAAAATAATTCTGGGTTATCCGTTAAAAGAAAACGGTGATGAATCAACAAGTTCTCAATCAGTATTAAAATTCAAAACGGAATTAGAAAATAAAATTGTTTTGCAGATCGAATTGATAGATGAGAGATATTCATCTTCGATCGCACGTGAACGGATCATCCAATCAGTAAGTTCGAAGAAAAAGAGACGCGATAAATCGTTATTGGATAAAAATGCTGCAGCAGTGATCTTAGAGGACTACTTAAACACGGCTAAAAAATAAGAGTAAAACTGTTAGTAAAGTGATTAATAGATTGACATTTTTAACATTATAAATTATTTTGGATTAGTAATAAAACCAAAAGGGAGCACATCTATGACACTTGACGCACTCGGAATGATTGAAACCAAAGGTTTGGTCGGTGCAATCGAAGCTGCCGATGCTATGGTAAAAGCAGCTAAAGTAGAATTGATTGGAAAAGAAACTATCGGCGGCGGTTATGTAACTGTTCTTGTTAGAGGCGATGTTGGAGCAGTTAAAGCAGCAACAGATGCCGGTGCAGCCGCAGCTCAGAGAGTTGGTGAGTTGATTTCAGTCCATGTCATTCCACGTCCGCATAGTGATGTTGAATTGATTCTACCTAAACGCGCTAAATAAAAATATATGCAATTTGCTTTAGGTCTTATTGAAACTAAGGGCTTGATCGGCGCTATAGAAGCCGCCGATGCTATGTTAAAAGCCGCTAATGTAAAATTAGTTAGTAAAGAAAAAATTACTGACGCGTTAGTTACTGTAAAAATTATCGGCGAAACCGCAGCTGTAAAATCTGCTGTTGATGCCGGTGCAGCCGCCGCTCAAAGAGTCGGTCAATTAGTTTCTGCACATGTAATTCCCCGTCCTGATGATCAAATCGAAGACCTCATTTATTATCCATCTATAACTACCGGAATTCAACCTGAAGAAGTTGTTAAAAAAGAAAAACCGGTTAAGGAAAAGACTGTTGTTAGAGAAGTTGTTGATGAAAAAGTCGAAGACGAATCTCTCTTCGATGAAACTGAAAAAGAAGAGACGGAAACTGTTCCGCTTAAAAGAAGAGGCAGGCCTAGATTAGATAAATCAGAATCACTTACATCTTCACGTTTAGATTCACTTCGTAAAGAAGCTCTAAAAGAAATCGGTAAAGTAGAAGACGAGAAGCAATTAACTCCCGGAGAAATTCCTTCTAATGAACACCTTTCAGAATTGAATGTTCATGAGCTTCGTCATTTAGCAAGAAGCTTTGATAATTTTCCTATAAAGGGGAGACAAATCTCGAGAGCAAATAGAGATGAACTGATTGAGCACTTTGAGATGATTCGCTAAATCTCATTTACAAAATGATTAAAGATTAATCCCGCTAAGCGGGATTTTTTTTATATTTAAGTATGAAGAAAAAAGTTGTCACTATATCGTTAATTGCAATTTTCTCAATTGTGCTTTGGATCGCCGTTGCTCTTTCTGATATGTATATAACTACAATTGAAGTACCCGTTAAATTTACGGACCTACCCAAAAACTATGCGGTTGGTTCAACTTCAGTGGATAATGTTTATCTGCAGGTAAAAGGAAAAGGATGGGAGTTGACTAAATTAAGTCTTGGCGGAGATAATGAATTTAATATTTCTGTTCATAGAAGAGCCGGTAAGTATAGAAGCGATTTAAGTAATTTTATTGATGCTAATCCATGGTTAGCGGCATCATTTCAAGTTTTGGAAATTGCACCATCACAGATTGAATATGAAATTGAAAGGAGCGGTTTGAAACGTGTGCCGGTTGTGCAAAATTTGAAATTTGATTTTAAACCGGGATTTGGTCTGGCGTCTAAAGTTAAAATCAATCCTGAAACTGTTGAAATCTCCGGTCCGACAAACCTACTTCAAAAAATTGATACAATAAAAACAGAATTCCGTGAGTTCACTGATATAAGTGATAATGTAAAACTCGATCTTCCGTTAGAAGTTCCGGATGGAATAACAATACAAAAGACAGAATTTTCTCTTGAATTCGAAGTGCAGAAGATTGTTGATAAAACTTTTGAATCAATTTTAATTGAGACAAGAAATGTTCCGCCTAATAAAGAACTAATTCTTTATCCGGCTAAAATAAATGTTGTATTGCGCGGAGGCATAAATAAACTTGGCAGACTTACTAACGACAGCATAAAAGTCTATGTTGATTTCTGGACAGCACTGAAAGAAAACGGAAAAACAATAGAACCAATTGTAGAATTTCCGCAATTCACAACTCTAACAATAACACAACCTAAAAAACTAGAATACATAATCAAACAGTATTAAAAAATGTTTATAACCTTTGAAGGACTCGACTTTTGCGGTAAATCAACTCAAGTGCAGCTCCTTGAGAATTATCTAATTGATAAAGGCGGTAAAGTAAAAATTATTCGCGAGCCCGGCGGGACACCAATTTCTGAAAAGATCCGCGATATCCTTTTAGATAAAAAAAATTCGGAAATATCTATTGAAACCGAGCTGATTTTATTTTCGGCAAGCAGATCACAACTGGTTAATCAAGTCATACTTCCCGCATTAAAGGAAAATTACTATGTGATCTCCGACCGCTTCCACGATTCTTCAATTGCATATCAAGCATTTGGCAGAAAAATTAATCTTGGATTTGTAGAAGAACTGCAGCAATTTGTCATCGGGAAAGCAGTTCCGGATATTACTTTCTTTCTTGATATTTCTATTGATGAAGTAATAAAAAGAAAATCTAAAGTAAAACAGATAGAGCTGGACCGTATAGAACTTTCCAAAATGGATTTTTATAAACGTGTACGGAACGGCTATCTCTACATGGCAGAAAAAGAAAAACGGTTCAAAATAATAAACGGCGAGCTTCCAATAGAACAGATCCATAAAATTATTATTGATGAAGTAAAGAAATTAGAGAATTAGAAAGGAAACATTATGAAGTTAAGAAGTAAAATATTATTACTCATCGTTGCGATAATTTTATTCTCCGGTTTTTTAACTCGTGATAATGATATCTATTTCCAAATTAATAAAGGCATAGATATCTTCGGAAGAGTCTACAAAGAAGTAACAATAAATTATGTTGATCAATTAAATCCGGAAGAGTTTATGCTTTCCGGCATTAACGGAATGCTGACATCGCTTGATCCTTACACAAATTTCTTGGATGTAAATGGGCAGAAGGATATTGAGATCATTACCAAAGGTAAGTACGGTGGAATTGGTGCAACGGTAGGTCTCAGAAATGAAAACATTACTATCGTTGATTTGATCGAAGGATTCTCTGCTCAAAGGCAAGGCATGAGAGTCGGTGATATTATTGTGAAGATTAATAATATTTCCGTTACAAAAGATAATTATGAAAATTTAAGCGAGTTCTTAAAAGGAGATGTTGGTACAACTGTTAATATAGTTGTTAAAAGAGAAAGCGTTGATGATGAAATAATTTTCAATTTAGTTCGTGAAGAGATTGAAATAAAAAATCTTTCTTATTATGGATTTGTTCCCGAAGAAAGTAAGAATGCATACTTAAAACTCAGCGGGTTTTCCCGTTCTGCCGGTGAAGAAATTAAAAAAGCAATGCTGGAACTTAGATCCCAAAAAGAAATTGGTTCTGTTGTTCTCGATCTTCGCGGTAATCCCGGCGGATTACTTGATGCCGCAATTGATGTTTGTGAAAAATTTTTAGATAAGGGACAGACAATTGTTACAGTTAAAGGGAGAGATAGTTTAAGCACACGGAGCTATTCTTCCGAAGAAGAACCGATAGCAGGCAAAATAAAAATGGCTGTTATCATTGATGAAGGATCTGCATCTGCATCCGAAATTGTTGCCGGAGCAATTCAAGATCACGATAGAGCGGTATTAGTTGGAACAAACTCTTACGGAAAAGGACTGGTTCAAACAATTATTCCCTTATCATATAATACGTCATTAAAGATTACCACCGCCCGTTATTATACTCCAAGCGGAAGATCAATTCAGAAGATCAGCTATTCCGAGAAGAATAAAGTTTTTGAAAAAGGAATGAATCTTATAAAAAATGAATTCTATACAGATCATTCGAGAAAAGTATATTCTGCGGGTGGAATTATGCCCGATACAATTGTTGTCAGTGAATCAAATTCAGGTCTTGTTCAAAAATTACTTGCCGACGGTATGTTTTTCCGATTTGCGACAAAATTTTTTAATAACAATCAAAACCGCGATCTAAAAAAATATTCGTCTGACATGCTGCTTAAAGAATTTACAGATTATCTTCACAGTCAAAATTTTGATTTTATATCACGTGCCGAGAAACTGATTGATCAATTAAAGACTGCAGCTTCAGAAGAGAATCTTGATCAAAAATTTATTGAACAGCTAGACAGGACAAAAAATCAAATTGATGCCAACCACTCAAACGAGATCGAAAAATATAAAAACGATATATTGTTTCTGATTCGTGAAGAGTTAGCCGCAAGAATTGATGGAAGACAGGGCAGAATTAAAGAATCATTAAAGATGGATAATCAATTTGCGGCAGCAGTTAATATTCTAAACAATAAAAAACTTTACGATAAACTTGTAAAACTGGATTATAAATAATTATTATTGCTTATGACTGTATCTGAAAATCCAAAAGTTTTAGTCCACATGAACCCGCAATTTGGGAAATGCCCGCAATGTAAATCTGTTGGCACACTCCACCGTTCACGTGCAAAGAGTATGTTTGAACAGATTGTTCGCAGAATTACTTTTTTCAAAACATATCGTTGTAAAGAATGCGGCTGGAGGGGATTCCGTTCTACATTAATTTTTACTAGAAAGTCGGTTCGTCATATTATCATATACACAATCATTATAATTATTACTGCTCTTCTTGCCCGGTATCTAATTCTCAATTTTGCATTAACATAATTTCTTACTTACTCACGTTACGCAAGAATATACATTTGTATAGCCACGAGCTTTAGAGGTTGTGTGAAAACACCAATGTAAAAACGAACTCACCCTAAATCCCTCTCTTAAAAAGAGAGGGACTTTTTCTTAGGGAATTGAGTTGCCAGAAAACGGTGCGAAATCTCCCCTTCTCTTTTTAAGAGAAGGGGACGGGGGATGAGTTCATAACTTTGACTATATTTTTCACACAGTCTCTAAACGTCGTGGCTGTTAATCAACTTAATTTGCGTAAGGTCATTTATTAAATATTAAATTTGGTCCCAGTTGTTCAGCAAACTGATAATCCTTCAAGTAATGGACTTTAATTCTATTCCGATTTTTTACCAGCCAGCTTAAAGCTATCCGCAAACTTTCTAAATCTTTTTCGGTTAGTTCTTTGATCAATTGAATATCGCCCGAGAAAAACTCATTTAATATATCATCGAATCGGTCTTTCTCATTGAGTATGTAATTCTTGAGATACATTTTCCCATCAAGTAAAAGCATGTAATCATTTTTTCTTGAACCAAGGATCTCTATCAATACATTTGCTCTATTGATCGGCTCAGCAAGGATTGATGATCTGTTCAGTTGATTCAAAATTGAATTTACAACATCTCTGATCTGTCCGGCTTCTTCATATTTTTGTTTAGCGCTTAGCTCTTTCATTCTGTTTAGCAAACGATCAACAGCGGATTGGTTATTTCCGCATAAGAAATCATTAACGCGCTCTAGTTCTTCGGCATATTGTGGTTTAATATTATATTCAGTGCATGGTGCATAACAGCGATCAATATCTGCAAGGTAGCATCTGCGTTTTTTATTAAATTCTTTGTCGGAACATTCACGCAACAGAAAAGTATTGTCAATAATTTCTTTCAGCGAGTTGGCAGTATCGCGATTAGGATACGGACCAAAATAATTGTTGCCGTCAAAGTTGATCGTAGATGAAACTTCGACAGAAGGGAAATTATGAATAAAAAGAATTTTTATAAAATAACTCCTTGGATATTTCTTCAGCATTTTATTCTGCTTTGGCAGATGCTTTTTGATCAACTCGGCTTCAGCTAAAAGTGCAGTCAGTTCGGTATTGGTAGTTTTATAACCCAATCCGGAAGCTTTGCGGACTATCTCTTTTGATTTCCGCATTGCAGTGCTCATAAAATAATTTCGCAATCTTTCTTTGAGCGACTTGGCTTTGCCGATATAAATTATTTCTTCTTTAGCATTTTTAAAGAAATAAACACCGGGCTCTCCGGGAATATTCACAACATCATCGAGTAGTTTCTTCTTTATAATTCGATACGGTTGTGTTGATGCGGAATGTTTTTGAAAACTAATTAAGTCTGAGACAGTATCAATATCATGCTCATCGCGAAGCTGCCGAAACATTCTTAATAAAATTTTAGCGGTTGCCGTTGCATCGCCAAGTCCACGGTGAACATCTCTATGTCTTATCTTTAACTGCTTAACAAGATTGCCAAGCGACTTGCTAGGAAATTGCGGATACATTCTTCTGGCGAGACGAAATGTACAGATTGCATTATTAGCTGGAACCTCAAGCTCTTGATTTAAGCATTCATGTTTGAGAAATGAATAATCAAAACTGAGGTTGTGAGCAGTTAAGATTGTATCGCCGATGAACTCTTTTATTTGCGGATACACTTCATCAAAATAAGGTGCATCTTGAACATCGGTTGATGTAATGCCGGTTATCTGTGTGATATAAAATGGAATGGGCCTTCCCGGATTTATGAATGAAGAAAAAGTATCTACAATTTTTCCCTTTTTAATTTTGACGATTCCGATCTCAATAACTTTATTGCGGAGAGCAGAAGTTCCTGTAGTTTCAAAATCGAAAACAGAATACTCGGCTTCTTCGAAAGGGATTTCTGTTAATTTATTTTCTTCCATTATTCATTTTGTTTTACAAAATAAATTTAATCAAAATAGATTAACCGATGATATATTTTGTAATTTCAAATCGCTGTTTATTTATCGTTTTCCAGCTTATACAATTTTTCTTGATACGCTCTAAATATTTCATTACCTTGATATCAACCTCGGAGGGAACAATTTAGTTTAGTATACAAAATTCATTTCTAGTAATAATACCGTCCTAATTGCAGACTCTCGAGGGGGAAAGAAAATACTACTTCGATTTTTGTGAAATATTTTTCGTATAGAACTAATTCAATTTCTTCTTAGTCAATTATGATTTTATAAGGTTTTCTATAATTCACAAATAAACAGCAAGTAAAATAAAAGAGGAGAGTAAACAATGGCAGACGATCAACAAACACCTCCCGATAATCTGAAATTGAAAGAAGGGGATGATTCAAAATTTGTAACTGAGGAGATTGGCGCAATGCGGCCTTTAATTCACAGATTGTTAACTACATGGAATATTGTTACAGGGATAGCCGCTATTGTAATTGCAATAATGATCTGGCCTACAGAACCTATTAAGAGTACCGATAAAAGTAATGTACCAAAAGACACAACAAAAGTAGCTGTTGCCGTTCCGGATTCATTGACTAATAAGGTAATGACGGATTCCTCAAAGCAATCCTCAGCAGCAAAAGAGGTAAGCGGTAAAAAAGAGAGCGGCGATTTGGGTACAAGATTGTTAATTCTAAGTTTATTGTTTGGTATTCTTGGTGGAGCGACACACGGATTATCATCGTTGATGGATTTTCGCGGACAAAGAAGATTATTCCGTTCATGGAGTCTTTGGTACTTTGGCAGACCGGTACTCGGTGGAATGGTGTCAATGATATTTTATATTGTTGTACGGGCGGGATTTTTCTCCGGCAGCGCAACAAGCGATGCGGCTAATTTGTACGGCATCGTAGCAGTAAGTACACTGGTTGGAATGTTCACAGATCAAGCAACCAACAAGCTTAGCGAGTTATTCAAAACAATGTTTGTAACAAAAGGAGAAGAACGGGAAGGGAAGCTGACGTAATAAAATTTCTATACTGATTTATGAGATTAAGAATAAATTTTTATTTTTTAAGGAGGGAATAAATGCCTGCTATCAGCCGTTCGGATGTAAAAGAGTGCGTGAAGAAGTCACTTGATAGTATTGCGGACTTCAGCAATACAAGTAATATTGAAGTATTTACTTTTAATCATTGGCATGACATACACAAAACAATTTTTATCAACATGGTTGCAGCGTGTATCAGAAAAAAAGGGAGTCGAATAGTACTCAATGAAGGAATGCTTACTCAATTTCCAGCTTTGGGTAATTTCATAGACTATGTGTATGAAAATTCTGTTTTCTTAGGTGAGCCAGATCCAAGCATGAAAGAGAGCAATGGAGATCTTATTTGAATAGTTCATAGGTAAATAACACAGGAAAATTAATATGAAAAAGTTTACTAATTTATTTATTCTCACTCATATTTTGTTTATGCTTTCACTATTGCCGGTTTATGCAAAGGAGATTATAGTTCCAGTTGAGAAGATACAAGTAAGGGTGATTGTTGGATCAACCAGCGCCTTTACGGGTGTTGCATTTGATATAAATTTAAAAAATGCTATGCCTGATGGAATAAATATTGACCGGGAGGCGTTTGCACTTGATAAAAATAATTTACCAAGATTTGAGATTCGGGATGCTGATGATAAAATTGCTTTTGAACTTAATCGCAGTTTAATAGGTGCGGCTCTATATATTATTCAAATGGTAGATAGTAAACCCGATATCATTGATGCGCTTTCAAATCAAACAAACTATATTTTCATGAGTGATCCAATCAAAATAAAACTTTCAAATGGTGACTTTATAGTAATTACTCCGGAAGTATTAAAGGAAGCAACACTCAAAAAAATATTTTTATCAGAGGAGAATAGACAAAGATTAATTGCCGCTAGAGGAGGTGCACAAACCCTTTACCAAAACAAAATTGATTTCGGGATAAAAGCCGATGTTGCTGATTCTAGTAGAAGGGTATTTGCATTGAGTTTCAGTTATTATGGAACACCTGTAGAAAGTGTAGCGTGGTGGAGATTTGCTGCAAAAGGTTATGTAAGTTCGGATAAAAACGATCCCATTTCAGAAATTCATTTATTTCCTCTTACAGTAGGACATGTCTTTGGTCTTGAAAATGGAAAACCGTTCGAGACTGGGGAGGTAAGAGGTTATTTCGGGATTGAGGGAAACCAAACATTTCGCAAATCGAGATTGAACGCTAGTTTTTATTACACAACACTGTTACCCAATTTTATTGATTTAACTTTTGGTAGTCCTAATAGGTTACGGCTTAATCCAGTTATTAAGTTTGGAGCCGAATATTGGGATGAAATTAATGACAATACCAAACCGGATGCTTTACAAAAAGGCGGAAAGATCGGCGTTGAAATTTATTATTATATACCGGTCATGGAGAACTATAGTCTTCTTGTAGAAGGTAATTTTGGATATACTTTAGGTAAAAAATTTAAAGAGAAGAATAATGTAAACGATTTTATCAGCCACTTTAATGTTACTCTTGGGTACGAAGTTCCCGGGTCGGATATGAAAGTACTTGCAACATACTCGTTTGGTCAAAACGATATTAATTTTACCGAAGACACCAGATTACTATTAGGATTAGCTATTAATTTATTTAAGTCAGTCGAGGAACTCTAACAAGCGACAAGTAAATGAGTAAAACAAACGGAAAAAATCACCGCAAATACAAAATAGTTTCTACCATATTTATTTGTATCATGATTGTATCTAGAAACTTATGTGTGTGAATGATAAGCATTAGGTGTTAGTGAACAATATTAAGATTATGAGCAAACTATATTGACAGTAAGAGAAAATTAAAACATATTGGAAGCGCAAAGGAAAAGAAGATTATTAAAGTAAAATAAATGATGATGGCGTTGTTACAGCCGCTAATGACTGCTAATCTCCATATCGTGTAGTTATACTAGTAAAACGCAATTGTCCTTAAATCTTAAAGTCAGTCAATGGAAGAAAATGATCCCATAACATTACTAAAGCCTTTATTCGAAAAAGCACAAGCCACTGAAGAATTTGAATTCTGTTGCACCATTCTTCGAGTGCGAGGACTGGAAAGTGCCGGCTGGGACCCTCTTAGAGAAAGTTATGTGACAATGAAGCAGCTACTTGGAGAAATAAATTCACCAATAGATGATCTCTTTCGTTTGCGTTTAACTTTATTCCTTTATTGTCACGCTACCGAAATTGAAGACGTTTACAACATCATTGCAAATTTATTGCGCATTTGTAAAAACGAAAGATTTAGCATGACACCATTCATGGCTGAATTGCATTCAAGCAAACGACCAGCGAATTATCCACACAATAAAGTTTTGAGAATCGCAGAATGGGCCACAGAGGGAGGTTTTCAAGCAATAGGAGAATCAATGAATTTTTCCCTAGTCAAACAAGTTAGAAACGCGTTTATGCATTCTGATTACATTATCCACAAAGATAAATTCAATATTAGTCGAGGTGAAGGCGTATTAATTGATGGAGTGGTCACGCAATCAGTTCCACTTCAATGGCTTACCCCTAGATTAGAAACAGGAATAAACTTTGTACTCGTAACAATTCAATTGATTCAAGAGTTTATGGCTTCCTATAAAGAGGAAAAAATTGTAGTAAGAATTATCGCAAATGGAAGCAGTGAAAAAATGAAACTAACAGTTGATCCAAATTCTGGACTTAACGGCTTTAGGTCTTTCACTAAAGAAGAAAGAGAAAAAGAAGAGGTCCATAGCGCTTAACAGCAAAAACCACAGTTTCGTCTGTGTACATGTTAGTTGCAACCATTTTGACAACACACAGCATCAAACTTAAATGGCAAAACACTAAAGAATAAAATCAAAGTAAAAATCCTTCAACACAATTAATTTCATTTCTTAATTACCTTCGACAAAACTTTCTCATAACTAATATCTAGAGTCAAACATCCAGCATCTTGTCTTTTCAATATTCATTCGATTTAGATATATTGCAAACAAGATTAAGAATAAGAGCAAGATTAAGAAGAAGATCTAAATGACAATAAACATACTTTTTATTGGTGATATTGTTGGCGAACCCGGGCTTAACATTGTGCAAATGTTACTTCCCGGACTTCAAAAAAAATACAAGACAGATGTAATCATTGCTAACGGTGAAAATGCTTCCGATGGAAAAGGTTGTACTGAAAAGGAAGCAAAATTATTATTCGAACTTGGTGTGAATGTTATTACCGGCGGCAATCATACTTGGGATAAATTTCAATCGCAAGAATATCTGAAGAAAGATGCGCGGGTTCTCCGTCCTCAAAATTACCCAAAGGGAACTCACGGAAACGGTTACTATATTTTTGAAAGCGGAATGGGGAAAGTCGCTGTTCTTAATTTACAAGGCCGTGCTTATATGGCTGCGATTGATTGTCCCTTCCGTACAGCTGAATGGGTAATTGCAAGATTAAAACAAGAAACAAAAGTAATTATTGTTGATATGCACGCTGAAGCGACTGCAGAAAAAATTGCTTTAGCAAATTTTCTTGATGGAAAAGTTTCTGCGGTAATCGGAACGCATACACACGTTCAAACTTCAGATGAAAGAATATTTCCGAATGGAACTGGATTTATAACTGATTGCGGTATGACCGGACCTTATGATTCTGTAATTGGAATGAAGACTGATGCTGCGATCAACAGATTTTTATATCAAACACCGCAAAAATATCAGACAGCGACTGATAATGTTCATCTTACAGGATTATTTTTAAAAGTTGATTCTACTACCGGAAAGACATTGGAGATAGAAAGAATTTTTCTTCCGGAATTTGATAAGGTAAGTAATAGATAAGATTCTTCATCCGGCAACAGCCGGATTCAGAATGACAAATTTAAATTGATCTGTCATTCTGAGCGAAGCGAAGAATCTCTAAACATAATATTAGATATATGGCAACAATTATTGACGGTAAAAAAATTGCGTTAGAAATTAGAGATGAGCTGAAAGAAAAAGTTTCTTGGCTCAAATCTCTAAACATTAAAGTTCCGGGTTTGGTTACGATTGTTGTAGGAGATAACCCGGCTTCTCAATCTTATGTTACTTCGAAAAGCAAAGCATGTAACGAAATCGGAATGCTATCCAAAATTGAAAAACTTCCTTCCGCAACAACCGAAGAAAATCTTCTTGAATTAATAGATCATTATAACACTAACAATGATTATCATGGAATACTTGTTCAGCTTCCTCTACCAAAACATATTAATGAAGATAGAGTGATCGAAAGAATTTTACCCGAAAAAGATGTAGATGGTTTTCATCCTATCAGCGTTGGAAGACTAGTGATCGGGAAAGATACTTTTTATCCATGCACGCCAAACGGAATACTTGAACTTATCAAGCGGTATAAAATTGAAACTAGCGGTAAACATGTTGTTGTAGTTGGAAGAAGTAACATAGTAGGTAAACCGGTTGCTAATATGCTGCTTCAGAAAAAAGACGGCGCCAATGCTATAGTTACAGTCTGTCATTCAGCATCAAAAGTTTTAAAACAATTTACGATACAAGCTGATATATTAATCGCCGCAATTGGTAAACCAAATTTCATTACTGTTGATATGGTAAAAGAAGGAGTTGTAGTTATTGATGTCGGTATAAACCGCGTTGAGGATTCATCATCACCGAAAGGATACAAGATTGTTGGAGATGTTGATTTCGAAAATGTTTCGAAAAAAGCATCTTTTATTACGCCGGTGCCGGGCGGAGTTGGACCAATGACAATTGCTATGTTGCTTCAAAATACTTTTCTTGCATACATTAAGATTACAAAACAAAAATTAACATAAACGATGAGTAATTTAATCGAAAAAGTTGTCTCGCAAGTTTTAATTGAAAAATCTCTTCAAGATTTTTACTGCGCGGGCGGGACATGTGCCGGCTGGGAACGAAATGTAATTGATCAGCCAACGGCTGTAAAAAATATTATCAGTAATGGCGCTGAAAGAATTGCCGCCAGCATAGGAGTTGGTGAACATATTGATCAAGAAGTTGCGCGGATGATTGATCATACTTTATTAAAACCTGAAGCTACTCCGAAAGAAATAAAAACACTTTGTGAAGAAGCAAGGACTTATAATTTTGCTTCAGTCTGCATTAATCCTTCTTATGTTCCGATGTGTAAAGATTTATTGAGCGGATCCAAAGTAAAAGTCTGTACTGTTATTGGATTTCCGCTTGGGGCAACAACAACTGAAACAAAACGTTTTGAAGCAGAACAAGCTCTTAAGAACGGTGCTCAAGAAATTGATATGGTAATTAATATCGGGATGCTTAAGCAAGGTGAGAATGAATATGTTTTTAATGATATCAATCAAGTTGTACTTGCAGCAAAAAAATTCGGTGCGGTTTGTAAAGTGATTATTGAATCTGCAATATTAACCGATGAAGAAAAAATTAAAGCGTGCATTCTTGCTAAAGAAGCAAAAGCAGATTTTGTAAAAACATCAACGGGATTCAGTAAGGGTGGCGCAACTGCCGGCGATGTTGCCTTAATGCGGTATGTAGTTGGTTCTGCTGTTGGTGTAAAAGCAAGCGGAGGAATAAGAACCACGGAAGATGCTAAGTTAATGATTGCAAGCGGTGCCGATAGGATCGGTGCAAGTGCAAGTGTGAAAATTGTTGGCGGTTCTGTTTCAACGGCAGCGGGTTATTAAATGTCATTCTGAGGAGTGCAACGACGAAGAATCTCTAACTTGATGAGTTTAGAGATTCTTCGTCCGGCTCTGCCGGACTCAGAATAACAGAAATTGAGAGGAAAAATTTTGGTTTTAGATCTTAACGTTATACAAACAGATGATGGATTCACAGCAGAAGTCCCTTCAATTAAAGGATGTGAAAGCTGGGCGCATAGCGAAGAGGAAGCGATTAATAAAACAGTCGAACTGTTGAAATATTATCTACAAAGTTCCTCAAATCAAAAAATGATTATTGATAGAGCACGCAAAGAACATCCTCTTACTGTTTATAAACTTGTCTTTGATAAGTGATGAGAAAGTTTAAGACAGTCGAACGGTTACAAAAAATCATTGAAACAGCAGCAGCTAGACAATTCTCGCTACGCGTGGTTATGGAGAACATTCATGATCCTCACAATGTTAGTGCAATATTTAGAACTTGCGATGCTGTTGGTGTCCCCAAAATAAGTTTACTTTATACGTTTGAATCATTCCCGCGAATCAGCAAAACTTCTTCTTCATCTGCAAATAAATGGATTGAAGTTGATAAATTTGACAACACCCAACTTTGTTACGATGATCTGAGAAAACAAGGTTTCAAGATTTATGCAAGTATGCTGAATAAAAGCGCAATAAATATTTATGATATTGATCTGACTAAAAAAATAGCTATCGTTTTTGGTAATGAAAAAAGAGGAGTCTCACCGGAAGCAGAAAAGTTATCCGATGAAACTTTTTACATACCGATGAGCGGAATGATACAAAGCTTAAATGTTTCGGTTGCTGCAGCAGTAACTTTGTATGAAGCACAACGGCAAAGAGTCTTAAAAGGAATGTATAAAAAAAGTGAGTTATCTAAAGAAGAACTCGATAAGTTAATTGATAAGTGGTGTGAGAAGTGATTCGAAAATTTAAAAACATTGATAGCATTAAAGGCGAATTATTCTTACGTGGAGATAAATCAATTTCTCACAGGGCAGTTATGTTTGCAGCGATGGCAGAGGGGACTTCGGTAATTCGTAATTGTTCCGGTTCGGAAGATGTACTTTCTACGATCAATTGCTTTGAAAAACTCGGTTGTAAATTTGAAATCACCGATGATCAAATAAAAGTAATTGGAAAAGGATATAAAGGATTTTCAAAACCTAAATCTGAGTTGTACTCAGGTAACTCCGGAACTACCGCTCGTTTGATAAGCGGAATATTATCTGCACAGAATTTCGAATCAGTTATTACAGGAGATGAATCGCTCTCGCAAAGACCGATGAAAAGAATTGTAGATCCGTTAAGGTTAATGGGCGCTGATATATCTGCGAATGAAAACGGGACTCTGCCAATTATCATCAAACCGTCTTTGATTAAACCAATTAACTACCTGTTACAAATTGCGAGTGCTCAGGTTAAGAGTGCAATGATCTTGTGTGCTATTCATCTTGATGAAGAATCTGTTTTTATCGAGCCAACTCCGACGAGAAATCACACAGAAAAACTATTAAATCTTAAAACAGAAATTACAAGTGAAGGAACAAAGATTTACATTTCAAAAAATAATTATCCCAAACCATTTGAGATAACTGTCCCTTCTGATATATCAAGTGCGACTTTTTTTATTGTTCTTGCTCTGCTTACAAAAAATTCAGAATTAACTATTAGAAACGTTTCGCTGAACGAGACAAGAACCGGTGTAATTAATATACTTCAGCAAATGGGAGGAAAGATTGAAATTGAAAATGAGAGGGAAGAAAAAGGGGAGAGGGTAGGCAACATTCGAGTCTATTCAAGTAAATTAAAAAATGTTCCAATACCTAAAACAATTATTCCAAATATAATTGATGAGATACCAATTCTTTCGGTTGCAGGAATCTTTGCTGAAGGAAATTTCAGAATTAATAATGCCCAAGAGCTTAGAGTAAAAGAGTCTGACCGGATTAAATCACTCTGCAATAACTTTAGAAAAGCCGGATTGATTGTAAATGAGTTCGAAGATGGTTTTGAACTAAGCGGTAATGTTTCTAATGCGGAAACAATTTTTGAAAGCTACGGCGATCACCGTATTGCAATGGCTTTTGGTGTTTTAAGTATGTTAATGAAAAATGGCGGAAGTGTTAATGATTTTAAATGTGTTGGTGTTTCAAACCCACAATTTGTAGAGCAGATTAATAATCTGTGCAATCAATAGTTTGAGATTCTTCATCCCGACTGCGTCGAGATTCAGAATGACAAATGGTTACAACTCTAATATTTGATGTTCGAATTTATTAATTGCTAACTCGTTATAGATCCACTTAAAAATATCCATACCATATTTATTAGCGAAGTAGATCCAATTTAACTCACGCTCCTGCAAGTTATTATTAGGGTACAAAACATTTCTAACCTTACTGATCTGCCGGATCGTTGATTCATATTTCCGTTTTTCGGATTCAACTGCTTTTGTTTTCAAGAAGTTAATCGTTTCTTCAATTCTTTGTTTTGATTTAAAGGTTAGATCACCCAGTGTTTTGTCAATAGAAATTAATTTATCTGCAATATGGTTTATGGAAGAATTTATTTCTTCTTGAGAGTTTAGAAAAAGTGATTCGAGATTTATATCCGAGGAAGCGGCTAAAATTTTCTGTATTAATTCTTCTTCGTCAGAAAAAATATCCGTGTAAGTAAGATTATTCTTCTCCAAGATTGTCTGAACACCTTTTTCTGCAATAGTTGCAGAAGAGCGTGGATAAATAAATGGTTCGTCAATATTATAAATTTTGTAAAGCGGCGATACCTGAGCGAAATAACTTATCTCACCGGGACCTCCAACATAAAAAGCTGTCGGGAAGATGTAATCCTGGCAAATAGGGCGAAGTAAAACATTAGGGCTAAATTTCTCCGGTGAAGTATCCAATTGCGCTAGTAATTCATCTTTAGTAAATTTTTTACGTTTACCTTTAAGCCGGTATTCTCCCGTATCTGTCGGTTCTATAGAAAGGCGCTCTTTTTCCTCAATGTAAAATAAATTTATCGGCTTCACTTTTACTTGAGCGTGATAAACTTCTTCAAGTTCTGCACTGCGTTCTACAATATATCCGGTATGATCTCCAAATTCAGTTATCTCTTTTGAAAAAACCGGAGTTAATAATTTTCGTACGGCTGTGTCGAGCGGATTAAAAACGAGTAATCCATACTCATCAAACAAACGGATCATTAATTCCCGGAATGCTTCGAGAAAAGTTCTATCCGGTTGGTAAAAGGATTTAATTAAATCTAACAAAGGTGCTTTGAACTCTGTCTCACGTAAACTTCCGGTTAATTCGTTAATTACATTTTCTATATTTTGGCTGAACTTCAATCCGCCAATTGAGCCGCGATTAACTTCATCAAGCTGACCGTCATCGTATTTTAGATTTAATATTTGGTTTTCGTTATTTAAGATTGAAAAATTTCTAACCTCATCGTAATCATGGTCGTCGCCTTCAAGCCAGAATACCGGAACAAAATTAAATCCATCATAGTTTTCCTTTAAATGGTTACAAAGTTTTATCGCTGTTATACATTTATAAATTGTATAAAGCGGCCCGCCTAAAATGCCAAGCTGCTGTCCGGTGAGTACTGCAATGGTTTTTTCAGAAGCGAGTGCTTGAATGTTTTGTTCTGTATGTTTTGAAACTTTCTGGTTTTGATACTGAGCTTTAAGAATTTCTGATATCATTAAACGATTAGGTCTATTCTTTTTGCTTAGTTGTTGGAAGAATGGAAGGTATTGATCTGTTGCCCTAAAATTTTTTCCGTAGAATCTTTCTACATTTTCAAATTCATCCAAATAATCAAGGAAAAGATTTTGATGGGCGGGTATATCAGAAAAATTTATAAACATTACTTCTCCTTTGATAAATAAAAACTTGTTATCTTGCTTTAGAAACTGATTTTCTTTATTCTTTTACCAGAATTACTTCAATCACAATGTGAATTTATAAATATTTTCTTTCATTTTTTAGTTAGATGGCATAATAATTAGGAATAATTGGAGATTTTATGACTTCTCAGTTCCTTATTTCAGTTGATTTAGGGGGTACTAAAATATTATCAGCACTAATTGATTCTCAGAATCAGATAGTATCAAGAGTAAAAATACCAACCGAAACAGAAAAAGGTGCGGAATTTTTAGTTGAGTCTGTTGCCGCTTCTGTTGAACAAATATTAAATGAAAATAATTTGAAAGAAAGCGATATCAAAGCTGTGTGTATGGGTGTCCCCGGTACTGTTAATCCTTTCAGCGGAGAAATTGGCAGTGCACCAAATCTTGGAATTAATAATTTTAATATCAAAAAAGCATTAGGGGAAAAAATCTCAATCCCGGTTTTGATCGAGAATGATGTTAATCTTGCCGGACTTGGTATTAAAAAATTTGAATTAAGTACTGATGTGAAAAATATTTTGGTGGTGTTTGTTGGTACAGGAATAGGCGGAGCTTTATTTTTTGATGGAAAGTTATACCGCGGATCGTCTTTTTTTGCCGGAGAAATAGGGCATATGCTCGTAGAACCAAAAGGTGAATTGGCTACTTCATCGAATAGGCACACATTGGAATTAACAGCAAGCAGAACTGCAATTGTTCGTAATATTAGAAAAGGATTGAACAAAGGTAAAAAAAGTTTACTGAATGAATTTAAATCACCCAAGAAGCAGCTTAAAAGCAAAGTTCTTTCCGATGCTGTATTAAACGAAGATCCGCTTGCAACTAAATATGTTGGAAAAGCTGCAACTGCAATAGGAACAGTATTAGGGAGTATAACAACATTATTAAATATTGATACTATTGTTTTAGGAGGCGGAGTGATAGAAGCAATGCACGAGTTTATGATTCCCAAAATCAATAAAGCTTTCAAAGAATCCGTGCTTGCAGAACCTGGTAAAAATGTTAAGATTTTTGAAACGAAACTTGGCGATGATGCGGCGCTTTACGGAGGTATTGCATTAGCCGAGGAATTCTTAAAATAAATTAGGATGTAAAATTATTTTCAATTTTTTCTATCTGACGGCTTAATTCCGTCCAAAGATTGTATTCGGGTTCCAGCTTAAATTTAATGTTTTGATACTCAAGATTTTTTTCTTTGACAAGTTGAGGATTGTTAAAGATATTCCGGTCGGTCAGTTCTTCTTCGAGTCTTTTCTTCTCTATTTCTAATTTATTAATCTTTTTCTCGCACTCGGATAGTTTTGCTTTTAAAACTTTCGTTAATGAAAATTTCTGCTGTCGTAATTCAGCTTCAGCCCGCTTTTGATCTTTGCGGTTTGTTTTCTGTCCGATATTTAATATCTCAACGCGTTCAGGATCAGCAATCTCTTTTCTCTTTTGAAGATAATATTCAATACCACCGACAAATATTTTGACTTGTCTATTTCGAATCTCAAGAACCTTAGTAGTAATTGGTTTTAGAAAATCAATATCGTGAGATACTATAATAAGTGTGCCGCTAAAATCAATTAGTGCGCGCTGCAAAATTGCCTTCGATGAAAAATCAAGATGGTTAGTCGGTTCATCAAGAATAATCAGATTACATTTAGTTAATAATAAATTTGCTAATGCAACACGGCTCTTTTCTCCTCCGGAAAGAACTTTAATTTTCTTGAATACATCATCACCGGAAAAAAGGAATGACCCGAGAATAGATCGTAATTGACCGATACTTAATTTATCGTTAGTTTCTTCAAGTGTATCAATAAGATCGTATTCCGGATTAAGAGCATCCGCGACTTCTTGTTCATAGTACGAAACTAAAGTATTGTGTCCGTAAGTTAAGTCACCGCTGGTAGTTTTTAATTTACTGCCGATAATCTTTGCAAGAGTAGTTTTCCCTGCGCCATTCGGTCCAACAATTGCAATCTTATCACCGCGTTCTATTTGAAGATTCACTCCTTGTAATACTTGAAGATTTCCGTAAGATAAAGAAACATTTTTAAGCTCAACGGGTAGAACACCGCTTCTGGGCGGCTCCGGAAATTTAATGTCAATTCGTTTTTCTTCTTCAGAAATTGAAATGGAATCTAATTTTTCCAATTGCTTAATTCTACTCTGGACTTGTTTTGCTTTAGTAGATTTATATCTAAACCGTTCGATGAATTTTTCTACATCTTTTATTTTCTTTTCTTGTGTTTTCTGCTGAGCACGTAATTGGATCTCCCGTTCATCCTTAAAAATTAAATAAGCTCCGTAATTGCCGGGGAAAAAATTGATCTGCTTTTCAAATACCTCAAGAGTTTTATTAGTAACTGAATTCACAAAATGTCTATCGTGTGATACAATTATTAGTGCACCTTTGAATTCTTGCAGAAATTCTTCAAGCCATGTCAGTGTATCAATATCTAAATGATTTGTCGGTTCATCAAGAAGAATTAAATCATTTTCAGCAAGAAGTATTTGTGCAAGCTGAATACGCATTTGCCAACCGCCGGAAAATTCATCTGTCGTTCGTGAGAAATCTTGTTTCTTAAATCCGAGTCCATCAAGAACTTTTTCAATTCTAGAATCAGCAGAATAAAAATCAATCTCTTCTTGTTTATGATGAATCTCGCCCAGTTCCTCCAATAATTCTTCTCTATCATCATCTAATAGATTGGGTTGATTTAAGCCATCAATTATTTCTTTTTCTCTTTCTTCTAAAGATTTGATATTTGGGATAGCAGATTTAACTTCTTCAAAAAGGGTAAACCCTTTAAATGCAATTAGATCCTGAGGAAGGTAACCGATTGTAATCCCTTTCTGTTTTGTAATTAAACCGGATTCGGGTTTTTCGATACCATTAAGAAGTTTTAGAAAAGTAGATTTACCTGTTCCGTTGGATCCGACAAGTGCAATCTTATCATGTTTTGCAATCTTGAGATTTACATTCTCAAAAAGATTATCACCTGTGAATTGAACGGAAAGATTTTTTATATCAATCATTTTTATCCAGCATCAAGATTCAAGAAGAAACTTGGAGAGTTTATTTTCTAATAACTGCCACTTTAGAAGTCATTACATTATTGGCTTCTTCATCATAAGCAACAATTATATAAATACCGGTAGGGACAGTATTTCCATTTAAATCTTTCCCATCCCAAAATGCGATCTTGCCGCCGGGTGTTTTGATTTCTCTAATTAAATTACCACTGATATTAAAAATTTTAATGCTGCTGTTTCTGATCAATCCGTCAATGGTCAAAGATGTAACATTATTATCGCCTGGAGTAAACGGATTTGGATAAACCAGCAACTGATTAAAACTTTGCAACGGTTGTATTGATGATGTTTGTAATGCTGCTAAACCATTGTCGGTTCCGATATATACAATCCCGTTCTTTGCATCAAATGCAATACTCTTAATGTCGTCATTAGGTAAAGGACTGTTTTTAGTATTGTACGGACTGTTATTTATTACTTGAATACCATCTGAGGATAAAACAAAAACTCCTTGTTTAGTCCCGATCCATTTGTTATCAAGAGGATCAATTGCAATACAAGTAACGGTTTGATTTCTAAGAGCCAATCCTAAATTGCTCGTAACTTTTGGCTTTGAAGGATCAGTAATAACATTCACTCCAACATTTGTCCCGATCCATAAATATCCTTTTCGATCTACTGCTAGTGATGACACGAGATTACTGAGCAATCCGTCTATATATCCTTGTGTATCATCGCTAAGATTTGTAAAAGTTTTGTTCTCATTAAAATAGTAAAGTCCCATATTGCCTTTGATTATCACAAACCATTTAGTATCATTTTGATCAATAATCATTTTATCAGTAGCATCAGAACCTATGAATGGATTGGAGAAGGAGTAACTATACCATTGTTTTTGTTTTGTATAAACACTTAATGGTTTTCTTGTAGCTGCTTCATTAACAAGAACCCACATATTTCCTTTTGAATCGGTTTTTACATCGGATACAGGAACGAAATTCGTGTCTTTTACAAAACCCGAAATGGAGCTATTATTTTTTGAATAAAATTCAAAATTGTTATTCTTAAAAACAGCAACTCCGGTTCCCCAATTTGAAAGATATACAGCACTATCGGGAGCGGCATAAACATTGTAATAAGCGTTTGTTGGAATTTGAGGATAATTAGATTTGTTATAAACTTTCCATTCCGAACCATCAAACTTAAAAAATCCGGAACCTCCATTATCTTTTCCTGAAGCAACCCATAAATTTCCTTTTGGATCTACCGAGAGATTAACGAATGAATTTGTTTGCGGTCCGTTCGGATAACGAATTTTTGATTTATTGTCCTTGAATTGAATCAATCCGCTGTTTGTTGATATAAAAATTCCTTGGTTTGCGGAACCGGTTATTGAGTTAAATGATATGTTATTATTCTGGTAAATAATTGAATACTGACCATTAGAGAATTGCATCAATTGATTATTTGAGATGAGATAAAGAACATTTCCGATAACTATCATATCATTAATTGCTGTTCCTTGAAGAGTGTATGGTTGCCAAGTTCTATTTACAAAACGATAAATTCCATTTGATGTTCCTAATAAAATCTGACCGTTGAATTCTAAAATTCTACTTACCGATTGCACAGGTAAACTTGTTCCAAATTGATATGTATCCCACGATTCCGGTGCAGATAAATTTTGTGCACCTACTTTTTGAACTGAAACACCATTCTCCGTACAAGCATAAATGAGATTCAATTTATAAGAGCTAAGTATTTTTGATTCCGCGGGAAAGTTACCGAGTTTTAAGAATGAATCATAAATCGAATGTGTTTTCGTATTTATCAACAAAAGTCCGAAATCTATCGAAACAAAAACTGTGTCGCCCTTAATAAATAAATCATTGATCTGTTTTTGGTTCTTACCGGAATTAAATATGTCAATTATTCTTTTTATTGAATTATCACTTGGATCAAAGACATTTATATATCCCTCTTGCGATCCAAACCAAATTTTATTTTGATTATCAACAGCAACCGAAGTAAGAGCCTGACTATTGAAGCCATCAGCTTTAGTCATAATGGAATAAGTAGTATCTAAAGTATTGAATTTAAAGACGCCTCCACTTGTAGCCGCCCATATGTTAGCAGATGAAAATGCGGCAGCCGATACATTTTTCATGTCGGAATAAATTTTCCACGTACCGATTGTCTGTGCACTTATTGAATAGGTAAATGAAATAATAATCAAGCAAATTTTGATAGCTCGCATTAATCCCTCTTATGATTTAGGTTAATAATATTAAAGACGCAAAACAAATTTAGTATTTTCAGAGTGAACAAAAAGTAGAAAATTAAATCATGCAGGCTCTTGTTTGGTGTGTCATTTTATGCACTATTTTTACGAAGCATTTTTCTCATAGCTTCAAGTTGATTGGTTCCGATAAAAAACTTTCCGAGATTATCATCATCTGCTTTCTTACCCCCATGAAAATCTGATCCGCCGGATTCAAGAATACAATATTGATTTACTATTCCGCGGTAAAATTGTACCTGGTTTTCGCTGTGACTTGGATGTATACATTCTATACCATCCACCCCGGCTTTAATTAAACTTAACAAAAGATTTTCTTTCATGTAACCCGGATGTGCAATGAATGAAAGTCCGCCGGCATCGTTAATAAGTTTTAAGGCGCTTTGCGGTGATACGTGAATTTTTCGCTCGTATGCAGGCCCGTAATCTCCAATATATTTTTCAAATGCTTGTTGGTAATTCTGAATTATTCCAAGATCAACCAAAGTGTATGCGATGTGAGGCCTTCCTACAGCAGAATTTTTTGCTCGGTCTAAAACATCATCAAGTTTAATAGATAAACCCAGATTCCTTAATTTCTGAACGATTCTTTTCGCACGGTGGATCCGTTCATCTCGGAAAAAACTGAGATACTTCTGTAATTCTTCATGATCAATATCAATAAAGTATGCAAGAAGATGGATTTCTTTATCATCCAGGTCTGTACTAATTTCTAATCCTGTTACAACATCAATTCCTAATTCCTTAGCATAAGCTGTAGCTTCTTTAATCCCGTTAACACTATCGTGGTCGGTTATACTGATAATATCCAAACCACGTTCATATGCCTTTTGAACAAGTTCAATTGGTGAAAGAGCACCATCGGAAAGATTAGTATGAGTATGAAGATCAATCTTAGCGGGCATATTAGATAAACTTTTCCTTAAATTTTTCGTAATCAAGAATGGATAGTTTTGATCCGTCTAATTCTATCAATCCTTTTTTAGCAAACGAATGTAATGTTCTTGATATTGTCTCCCGCGATGTACCTGCCATATTTGCTAAATCCTGTTGAAGGGGAAGTTTTTCAATCTCAACTTTTCCGTGTTTTATTTTACCGATATCGTCGGCTAATTGTAAGATTACAGTTGCTACTTTTCCTTCGGCATCTTTTAAGGAGAGTGCTTTAATTTTAGCGTCTGCTATTCGAAGTCTTTTTGTTAGTTCTTGCAACAAAGAAATAGATATCTCTGGAAATTCACGGATTAGATTTAAAAAATCATTACGCTGGATCAAAAACAATTCAGATTCTTCTATAGCAGTAACAGTTGCAGAACGTGTTAATCCATCAAGTATAGCCATCTCACCAAAGAAGTCGCTGTCGGAAAGAATTGTTAGAATTACTTCTCTACCATCATTGCTGGAGCGTGCAACTTTTACTTTTCCTTTTACAATTACGAAAAGTGCGGTACCTGCTTCTTCTTCCATAAGAACTACTTCATTCTTTTTATACATCTTTTTAGTTCCAATCTTCTCGATCATTGTCAGAGTTTCTGACGGGAGATCAGAAAAAATTGGTACGTATGATAAAAATTCTGATGAAGACATTTAACACCTCGGTAGCTGTTTAGCTTTGTCTTTTATATAAATTTTTGCACTTACACTCACAAGATAATTTTTTCAGATCAAATCAACAATCATTAATGAAAAGATAATTACTAAAACCGGTCAAATTGAATCTTCTTTTTTGAATGTATATATTTGAGCCCGATATTCATTAAAATATGTTGGAAGGAGAAAGAAAATGGCTGTTAAAGTAGGTATTAACGGATTCGGTAGGATTGGAAGACAAGTCATAAACGTTTTGGCTGATAAAGATCATTTGGGAAAGGAAGTTGATGTTGTAGCTGTTGTTGATGTAAGCACGGATGCAAAATATTTTGCTTACCAATTAAAATATGATTCCGTTCATGGAAAATTTAGAGGTACAGTTGGAAGTGAAAAAAGTTCACCATCGGTAGAAACAGATGATGTATTAGTGGTTAACGGCAATAAGATCAAATGTGTTATGGCACAAAAAGATCCTTCTCAATTACCGTGGAAGGAACTTGGCGTAGAATTGGTGATTGAATCAACCGGATTATTTACAGATTCAGAAAAAGCAAAAGGGCATATTACTGCGGGCGCAAAAAAAGTTCTAATATCAGCTCCCGGAAAAGGTGATGTAAAAACTTTAGTCATGGGTGTTAATGATAGCGAATACGATCCAGCAAAACATACTATTGTTTCTAATGCATCATGTACAACAAACTGTTTAGCTCCGGTTGTTTATGTTTTATTAAAAGAAGGAATCGGAATCGAAAGCGGTTTGATGACAACAATTCACTCATACACAGCAACGCAAAAAACAGTTGACGGACCATCTAAAAAAGATTGGAGAGGCGGTCGTGCAGCTGCGATCAATATTATTCCATCTTCTACCGGTGCGGCAAAAGCTGTTGGTGAAGTTTTACCTCAGACTAAAGGCAAATTAACCGGAATGTCTTTCCGTGTTCCCACAGCAAATGTTTCTGTTGTTGATCTCACTTTCCGTAGTGAGAAAGAAACATCAATCGAAGAAATTAATTCATTATTGAAAAAAGCTTCCGAAAGTTATCTAAATGGTATTTTAGGATTTTGCAATGAAGAAGTTGTTTCGTCAGATTTTATTCATGATGAAAGATCCTCAATCTACGATTCGCTTGCAACTATGCAGAACAATCTGAAAGGTGAAAAAAGATTTTTCAAAATTGTTACATGGTATGATAACGAATGGGGTTATTCATGCCGTGTTGTTGATCTTTTGTTAAAGATGATTAAGTAATTAGACAAAATATTCTTAGCCAAGGAGGCTGTCTCAAAAGTAATTTTTACCGATGAAAAGTTGCGATTTTAAAACGAAATTAAATCCAACTCATTCAATTTTGGCACTTTTGATACAGCCTCCTTTTTTTTAGTTTTTGATTTTGAACCGGAGGAATGAAATGAAAAAATTAAGTATTGACAAAGTTAATTTGAAAGGTAAACGCGTACTGGTACGTGTTGATTTTAACGTTCCGCTTGATGAAAGATTTCAGATTACAGATGATATTAGAATTACATCCGCACTTCCGACAATTAAAAAAATAATTTCTGATGGCGGACGATGTATTTTGATGAGTCATCTTGGAAGACCAAAAGGCGGACCAAATCCGAAATACAGTTTGAAACCTGTTGCTGTACGTCTCGGTCAATTGCTGGATAAGGATGTAAAGTTTGCGCCCGATTGTATTGGAGATCAAGTGAAAGCAATCGTAAATTCGATGACGAATGGTGATGTTCTTCTTTTAGAAAATTTGCGTTTCCATCCGGAAGAAGAAAAGAATGATCCGGCATTTGCTAAACAACTTGCTGAACTTGGTGATGTTTATATTAATGATGCTTTCGGAAGTGCACACAGAGCACATGCATCAACTGAAGGAGTAACAAAGTTTATCAAAATATGTGCTTCGGGATATTTGATGCAGAAAGAACTCGATTATTTAGGTGAAGCAATTTCTAATCCGGTACGTCCATTTACAGCAATTCTCGGCGGTTCAAAAATATCCGGTAAGATTGATGTGATCGAAAGTCTTTTACCTAAAGTTGATAATCTTCTAATCGGCGGGGGAATGGCATACACTTTTTACAAAGCGATGGGATATGAGATCGGAACGTCTTTACTAGAAGCAGAAAAAATAGAACTCGCAAAAGAAATGTTAGTAAAATTCAAAACATCAAAAGCAAAGGTTATTTTACCAAAGGATAATGTTGTAGCTGCTGAATTTAAGAATGAATCACCATCATCTATTGTTGATGCAGATAAAATTCCGTCTGATAAGATGGGATTGGATATAGGACCAAAAACTATCGCTGAATTCAAAGAAGTAATTCTTAAAAGTAAAACTGTGATCTGGAATGGACCAATGGGAGTATTTGAGTTTGATAATTTTGCAAAAGGAACAGATACAATTGCTGCAGCTTTAGCAGAAGCAACTACAAAAGAAACTGTAACAATTATTGGCGGAGGTGATTCTGCCGCTGCTATAAAGAAAGCGGGATTGGATGATAAAGTTTCCCATGTTTCCACAGGTGGTGGTGCATCTTTAGAATTCCTAGAAGGAAAAGTTTTACCTGGAGTTGAAGCATTGAACGATGATAAATGATTTAGAGTAAGATTAAGAGTAAGAGCAAGAGAATTATGATTTTTATTGCTCTTAATCTTTCTCTTTATCTTAATCTTTAAAAACAACATCATTTCATTTCAAAAATAAAACGATTAACTTCACAATACATAGAATGGAAATATAAATGGGATTAGATTCAAGAGATTATTACAGACCATCGGGATTGGGCGGATTTAGTTTCTTTCCGCCGGTGCTTAAGAAATTATTATTTGCAAACGGGATTGTTTTTTTTATTCAACTCATTTCGCAAATGATAGTGTATGGCTATACTTCAGATGGTTACACGTTAAGCTATGAATACTTTCTAACAAAATATTTTGCACTTAATCCTATTCTTACTATTGGCGATCACAACAATTTTTATATTTGGCAATTGCTGACTTATCAATTCATGCATGCAAATTTTACACATATTTTATTTAATATGTTCATGTTATGGATGTTCGGGATGGAAATAGAAAACATAATGGGTTCTAAAAAATTCTTAATCTTTTATCTTGCTTGCGGATTCGGTGCTGGATTAATTCAACTATTCTTATCACAGTTATTCGAAGGCGGAATGGGTCCAACTATTGGTGCTTCCGGTGCAGTTTTCGGTGTAATGATTGCTTTCGCAATGTACTTTCCAGACCGTTATGTATTCCTCTATTTTTTAATTCCGGTAAAAGCAAAATATTTAATTGCATTTCTTGTAGTGATAGAATTTATGTCAGTCGGGAATCAAAGTTTTGTTGCCCATCTTGCTCATATTGGCGGTGCAATAACAGCTTTCTTTTTTATACTTTACGATAGAAGAAAGCGTATAAGTGCAGGCAATATATTTGGATCATTTAAAAAATCTAATAATAGTTTTTCAAGTTCATCTTTCCGCAATGCTTTTAAATCACGACCCAAAGATGTTGAAGATGCTAAATTTTATGACATCAATGAACATAAAAAAGAAGATGTTGTAACAGAAGCAGATATAGATGCTATTCTAGAAAAAATCAGTAAAAGCGGATATCAAAATTTATCAGACCGTGAAAAGAAAATTTTATTTGAAGCCAGTAAGAAGAAATAATATCATAGTAATATTTCTTTCGTTAATTGTAGTTTATTCAGGATGTAGTAAAGAAAAAATACCGGAAGAAACGTTAATCAAAGTTTATGTTGAAAACGTAATTGTCGAGGAAACTTACGCTACCAACAACGATTCACTTCGCACTCATCGGCAAATAATATTCTCCAAATATAAAATCACCGAAAAAGATTTTCAGAATGAACTTAAAAGATATGCCGATGATAAAACTAAATGGGAAAGTTTTTTTAAGAAAGCTAATGATTATCTGAATGATTTGAAAAAAAGTAACGCTATCAACTAACTCTTTTCTTCGCAGACGCAATTCTAAGCTTAGCAAAACTTATCGTATTCTTTAGTGCTTCACGCAATCCTTTCAAATCTGTTAAACCAAATTCTATCTTATCATAAATTAATTTTAATTCATTCTTCTCAAATAGTGAATCTATCTCTAAATCTGGAATTGCCTCAATCAAGGTTTCGATCTGAGTAGAAACAATTGCTTCAGGCAGTTTTGTTAATGATGCAATATCTTGAAGAGAATATTTTTTCTGTACGAGTTCTAATACTTGATTAATGTTATCAGGCAGATTTTTATTCTTAAGTCTTTTACTTAAATCTTCCGAGGTTCTTAATTCTTTTAATGCATTTAAGAAATCTTCACCAATCTTATTGAACATCCTGCTATTAAATCCGTTAATATTTAGCAACTCTGAAGGTGAAGATGGTTTTAATTTTGTGATTGTTCTCATTACTTCATCGGGGCAAATTAAATTCGGTTTTTGATTAAACTTTTCGGAAGCTTCTTTTCTTATCTGACGTAATAAATTAAATAGTTTAAGATCATTTTCGTATTCTCTGTTAGAAGTAACCGGTTGGTTCAATTCTTCCAGCACTGAAAATTGTTCTATACCTTTCTCCGATAACGAAAGCACATTATTGAGGATAGTAATAAGACCGGCTCGCTCTAAGTTACCGAGTGATTTATCAATCTCCTCTTTTTTGAAGTGAACACCCGATCCAAATGTAGAAAACTTTTTAAGTGAACTAAGATCAGTTCTCCCGGTAACTATCTCCATAACATTTTTCTTTTTAATAGGAAGTTTAGCCTCATGAATTGTCTGCAAGATTATTTCTTCCAAGTATTCTAATGTTATGCTTCCTGTTTCAACGTAACCCCGGCATCGGTCACATTTATTACATTTATAATTTTCACCTTGCTGCCCAAAATATTCCAATAAATATTTGAAACGGCAGCTATCTGTATTGGCGTAATCTATAATTCTATCCAATTTCATTTTTGAATGCTTAGCAATATTTTCGACACGATTCATATCAAGAGAAATTTCATTTGCCAGCGCCCGGTTTTGAAGTAAAGACGCGGTTGGGAACAACGATGGTTTTTCGTATGCAAGAATACCGATAGATGATAATTCTTCAAGTTGAATAATTATTTCATAATTAGATAACTCTAAAACACCGCAAAGCTTTTGAATATTAATCTTAATTTTAGAATTGAAAATTGCACTGCCGTATTCACGAGCCAAAAATAGAATTAAATCTTTTGCCTCATTATCGGTGAAATTTTTTAGAAATGAATTCAAACGTGTCGGTTCGAGAAGGAATTGAACAAAATGTTTATTCTCAAGATCGGATTTGAATTTGAGATAACCGGACTCTTCTAAAACTCGAAGCGATGAATCAATCAAACCGCGGTTCATTCCTTTTTTTTCAAGAAGAGAAAAGAAATTTGTATCGAGTGAAATATCTTTATGTGGCATAGATCCCAATGCAACATTACCGCAATTGTATAGTGTATCATAAACATTTTCAATTTGGGATCGAGATGGATTCCCACTTGCAATAAAATATTGTTGAATTAATTTATCTTTTTCATCGTACAAAAGAAAAATATCGGATTCATTTCCATCTCGCCCGGCTCTGCCTATTTCTTGATAATAATTTTCAATTGTTCCCGGAAGATTATAGTGTATTATAATTCGAACATCGCTTTTATCAATTCCCATTCCGAATGCATTTGTTGATACGATTGTGTTTTTGCGTCCCGATAAAAAATCATCTTGTATCATTCTTCGTAATTCTGAAGTTAATCCTGCGTGATAATAAACTGCATCAATTTTATTCAGTCTTAGAAAATCGGCAACTTCTTCTGTGGATCTTCTTGTCGAGGTGTAAATAATTGCCGATTGATTTTTCTTTTTTAAAATATCAACACACTTTTCTTTTTTATGTGTAGTATGGAGTACATTAAGGCATAAATTATCTCTCTCGAAACCACGTACAAATATTTTCGGATTATTGAGCTCAAGCTGTTTGATGATATCCGTGCGTACATCTTCAGTTGCAGTTGCAGTAAAAGCAGAGATATTTTTAATTCCGGTGAAGCTGATGAACTCTTTTATTTTTCTGTAACTCGGCCGGAAATTATGTCCCCATTCACTTATGCAATGTGCTTCATCAACAAATAAATAAGAAGGTGATAACGATTTCATCCTCTCTGCAAAATTACTATTGGTAAGTTTCTCCGGCGAGACATATAATATTTTAATTTTACCTGATACTAAGCCGGATATAACTTTATCGCTATCGCGGGAGTCTAATGAACTGTTAATGAATGCTGAAATATTTTCTCTCGCATTGAGTGCATCAACTTGGTCTTTCATTAATGCAATAAGCGGAGAAACTACAATTGCAAAAGATTTAGACATTAAAGCGGGAATTTGATAGCAGAGAGATTTGCCGGCGCCTGTCGGAAGAATTGCAAGAATATTTTCTTCATCTAATATTGAAGAAATAATTTCCAACTGTCCAGGACGGAATTCACTGTAACCAAAAAATTTTTGTAATACGTCTTTTGAATTATTCATATAAAATATTTATTTGACAACTTAGTTCAGACTATTATCTTGCAAAACAAAAAATAATCATAGTTAATATAACATGCTTAGAATCAGCCATATTATTAAGAATTTCGAAAATGTAAATGCTCTTCAGAACGTGAGCTTAACCATAAATAAAGGTGAATTTTTTAGTATGTATTGATTCGTTTTAGAAGAGGTATTATCTAAAATCATCCTCTGTTTCTCACAATTGAAGAAAAGATTTTTATATTTAGTAAAAATCTTTTCTTATCATCAAATTACATCTTCATTTAAGTCATTACTCATGGTATAATATTTGTCCTTTCAAAAGGTTCTCACTGTAGTTTTAGTTATTTTTACAAGTGATGTATCAAATGTTAGTATAAAGTTAATTGGTGATTTATGGCTGAACAAAAATTAAAATTAGAAGATCTGCTTGGCGGTGTTCAAAAAGATGAAGAGCTAGGAAGGATTGATTACGTTGCAATTATTGGCGGCGGTGTAATGGGGCAGGGAATTGCACAGACAATAGCCAATGCAGGTGTTGATGTTTTATTGATCGAAAAAACTGAAGAACAATTAGAACTAGCAAAAGAAAATTTGACAGCATCTATGGAACGGGAAATTGCTCGTTGGGCATTAACACAAAGTGAAATGAAATCCGTCCTTAATAGAATTAAGTGGACAACTGAGCTTAGTGAAATTCCTGAATGTGATATTATTATCGAAGCAGTTGATGAAAATTATGATCTAAAGAAAAAAATATTTAAGGAATTAGATTTAATAGCAAAACCGGAGGCTATTTTTATTTCCAACACTTCTACTTTAAGCTTGACTAAAATAGCAGAAGTTACTAACCGACGTGATAGAATCATTGGAATGCATTTTCTAAATCCCGTACCCAAAGTTCCGCTTGTTGAGTTGGTTCGTGCTCTTGAAACATCTGATAAAACTGTTGAGATAATTAAAAAATTTGCTTCACGCATTGGAAAAACTGCCATTCCGGTTTATGAATATCCTGGATTCGTAACAACACGTGCAATCGTTCCACTTTTGAATGAAGCTATGCATATTCTTCTTGAAGGTCTCGCAAGCGCAAAAGATATTGATACTGCAATGAGACTAGGTTATAATTTCAAAGTTGGTCCGCTTGAAATGGCTGACTCAATGGGACTTGATGAAGTCCTTGCATGGATGGAAACATTATGGTCAACACTTGGTGAACCGCGTTATCGTCCTTGCCCGATACTCCGTAAACTTGTTCGTGAAAGAAAACTTGGCAAGAAAACCGGCGAAGGATTTTTTAAATATGATTCTGATGAAAAAATAATTAATTAAAATTTTTGAGGAAGAAATGAAAGTTTTGGTTCTTAACTGCGGTAGTTCATCTATTAAATATCAGTTTATAGATACGACAAGCAAAATTGCACTTGCTCAAGGAATGGTTGAAAGAATTGGTATGTCGAGCGCGATACTAACTCATCAACCGCATGATAGAGAAAAAATAAAAATTGTCGGAGAAATTCTTGATCACACAATCGCAATCGAATATGTTGTTGCCGTTCTTCTTTCAAAAAATCATGGTGTAATTAAAGATAAAAAAGAGATTGATGCAGTCGGTCATAGAGTTGTTCACGGTGGAGAAACATTTTCCGGTTCTGTTTTAATTACAGATCAAGTTATGAAAGCATTGAAAGACAATATTGAACTTGCACCGCTTCATAACCCTCCTAACATTAAAGGTATTAAAGCAACAAAAGAACATTTACCAAGTACACCGCAAGTAGGGGTATTCGATACAGCATTTCATGTAAAAATGCCTCCGCGTGCTTATTTATATGGAATCCCATTTGAACTTTACAAAAAATATAAAATTCGCCGTTATGGATTTCACGGAACATCGCACCGTTATGTTTCTGAAAGAGCAGCAGCAATACTTTGCAAACCAATCGAGCAATTAAAAATAATTACTGCTCATCTTGGCAACGGATGTTCAATGGCTGCCGTTGACGGCGGAAGATCTGTTGATACAACTATGGGTTTCACTCCGCTTGAAGGATTAATTATGGGAACCAGAAGCGGTGATATTGATCCATCGATAATTCTTTACATTATGGGTAAAGAAGGATTATCGCTTTCGGAAGCGAATACACTTCTTAATAAACACAGCGGATTGATCGGTATAAGCGGTGAAAGCAGCGATATGCGAGAAATCGAAGAAGCTATTGCTGAAGGAAATAAAAAAGCAAAATATGCGTTCGATGTTTTCACTTACAGAATTAAAAAATATGTCGGCGCTTATACTGCTGCAATGGGAGGATTGGATGCTTTAGTATTTACTGGCGGTATCGGTGAAAATTCAGTTATGGTTCGCAAAGATGTTTGCTCTAATATGGAATTTCTTGGAATTAAGTTTGATGAATTGGCTAATCAAAATGCAAAAGGAGAATGTTCAATATCAAGTTCCGATTCCAAAGTAAACGTTCTTAGAATTCCGACGAATGAAGAATTGGTAATTGCACTCGATACGGAATTAATTGTTACTGAACAGCTTTCATTGAAACAAACCGCAAGTGTGAATTAGATTATACAATTCATTTTTATTTGTAATGCCGGATTAGATCCGGCATTTATTTTTTAAATACCTTTTCGAAAAAATCTTAAATTGTGATAAGAAAATAACCAGAGACTAGAATGGACCTAAAACTAAAGGACAAAGTAGTTCTTGTAACTGCGTCAAGCAGCGGAATAGGAAGAGCAGCCGCAGAATTATTCATTAAAGAAGGAAGCAGAGTTGCAATTTGTTCACACAATAAAGAAAATCTTCTAAGAGCATCTCAAGAAATAAAAACACTTTATAATATTGAACCGCTATGGGAAGTTTGCGATATAAATAATCTGCAGGATATTGAAAACACCGTTCATGTGGTTCAGAAAAGATTAGGCGATATTGATATTCTGGTAAATAATTGCGGCGGTCCAATCCCCGGATTTTTTGAAGACCTTTACGACGAAAATTGGGAAGATGCATTTGAACAAGTTTTAATGAGCACAATCCGGTTTACTCGTTTTGTTTTACCTGGTATGAAAGCAAAAAATTGGGGAAGGATAATTAACATTACTTCATTATCAGTTAAACAGCCGGTAGATAATTTGGTTTTATCAAACTCTTTAAGAAGTGCAGTAACTGCTTTTGCAAAAACATTAAGCAATCAAATTGGTAAGTACAATATTACAGTTAATAATGTTGCTCCTGGTTATACTTTAACAAACAGAATACATGAGCTAGCGGAAACAAGAGCTAAACTTGCAAACACAACGCCGGAAAATATTTTAGCTTCGATGGCTAATGATGTACCACTAAAAAGAATCGCAGATCCTAACGAAGTTGCATCAATGATTGTTTACTTAGCTTCCGAGCAAGCCGGTTACATTACGGGACAAACAATTGCTGTAGATGGCGGAGTGATCAAATCAACTTATTAGTGCTGAGTGACGAGTTTAGAGTGATGAGTGTAGAGTGGTTTTTAAGTTATGTTAATATTCATGGAGTTAATATGTCAAGAGTATTTGAACCACCTGAAATTTATAAAGGGATTTTGCATAGAAAAACAATCGATTTTGCAGTTCGTATTGTAAAGTTATTTAAATATTTAATACAAAAAGACAGATCATTAGAAGCTCTTTATGTTCAACTTCTTAAAGCCGGTACTTCTATTGGTGCAAATACTTCCGAAGCGCAAAGTGCAGCATCTAAAAAAGATTTTATAAATAAACTTTCAATTTCTCTAAAAGAAAGTCGTGAAACCGACTATTGGATAAACGTTTTTTATAGAACTGAAATTATAACTCAATCAGAATACGAAAGCTTAATCAAAGATTGTGATGAAATAGAGCGATTATTAACAAGCAGTATAAGAACTGCTAGAAGTAAATAACTTTGCACTCTACACTCATCACTCTTAATTCAAAAATATTTTCTCCAAAATAGGAGACATTATGAAAAAAGAAATAGAACTTATAATCCCTCCCGAATTTGTAAACGATTATTTCTATCAAAAATATCTTGCTGCAAAAGAATTAAAACTTAATGTTGAAGAAATTTCCGCAGTTCAAGTCATTCGTCGCTCTGTTGATGCTCGAAGTAAAAATCCTATTTACAGAGCAAAAGCAATTGTCTATTTGAATGAAGATCTAATTGATATTTATTCCCCGATAGATTTCAAACTTGTGAAAGCGAACAAAAAAGTATTGATTGTAGGAATGGGTCCTGCTGGAATGTTTGCTGCACTTAGACTAATCGAGTTAGGAATTAAGCCAATAATTTTAGAACGTGGTAAAGATGTACAAACACGCCGTAAAGATTTACGCGAGATTCAGCAATTTGGAAATGTTAATCCCGATTCTAATTATTGTTTTGGTGAAGGCGGCGCCGGAACTTACAGCGATGGAAAACTTTACACTCGTTCAACTAAACGCGGCGATGTAAATAGAATACTAAACATTCTTGTCCAGCATGGTTCACAGAAAGAAATATTGATTGATGCACATCCGCATATCGGTTCAAATATTCTACCTAAAGTAGTTCAAGCAATCCGCCAAACAATTATTGATTGCGGCGGAGAAATTCATTTCGATTCCCGCGTTACAGATTTTATTCTTGATGGAAAGAAATTAAAAGGATTAGTAATCAATACCGAAAAAGAATTTCTTGGTGATTCGGTAATACTTGCGACCGGACATTCTGCGCGTGATATCTACTATCTCTTAGACAAGCATAAAATTAAACTTGAGGCGAAACCTTTTGCGATGGGTGTGCGTATTGAACATCCGCAAAAACTTATAGATGAAATTCAGTATCACTCAAAAGAAAGAAATCCAAACCTACCAGCATCAAGTTACTACTTAGCTTGTCAAGTTGATGATCGCGGAGTTTATTCTTTCTGTATGTGTCCGGGCGGAATAATAATCCCGGCATCAACAACATCTGAAGAACTTGTATTAAACGGAATGAGTGTTTCGCGAAGAGATTCTCCGTTTGCTAATTCCGGGTTGGTTGTTTCGGTGGATGAAAAAGATTGGAAGCAGTATAAATCATTCGGTGTTTTCGCCGGACTCGAATTCCAAAAAGAAGTTGAAAGAATTGCATTTGAAGCCGGAGGAAAAAATCAATCTGCACCCGCACAACGTATTACTGATTTTGTTAAAAGGGAAATTTCTACAACACTTCCTCAGTCATCATACATACCGGGAACAATAAGTTCACCGCTTCATGAAATCCTTCCTAAGAATATTGTTGAAGGAATTAAAAAGAGTTTGTTGATCTTCGACAAAAAGATGAAAGGATATTTAACAGAAGAAGCGCAGATACTAGCCGCAGAAACCCGCACAAGTTCACCGATCAGAATCCCGCGTGATAGTAAAACTTTAATGCATGTAGAAGTTGAAGGATTATTTCCGTGCGGTGAAGGTGCCGGTTATGCGGGAGGAATTGTATCTGCAGCGATTGATGGAGAAAGAAGTGCGGAAGCAATTGCGAAGTTTTTTCCTAAATAACCACGAACCTATTTGCAGCTCAAGACATTCTCCAATTTTTATTTTCTCCACGATCTGATAATCATGATTCTTGTTAATGAACTAAATTTCTGATCCCAATCCAATGAATCTAAATGATATTAGAAAGCCCGCATTGAAGCAGGCTTCTACATTTAATAAAAGAAATTGTAATAAAAATTATTTCTCCATTAAAATATATAAAGCGGGAACCGATGAAGTACTATTATAATTTACTGATGAAAGGGTTACCAATTCATATTGTTGAGTGCTAGGGTTCTGCGTCCATTGTTTAATGCTCAATAATGCTACATTGGAAGCAACACTTGGACCGGTGTTTCGATATACATTGCTTATGCTTGTTGTTTGATAAAAAGGCAAATCTTTTACGTCTATTCTTCGTTCTATCCAGCTTCCCGTACCGGATTTCAGTTCTTGACGTTCACTTGCAGAATAAGTCAAAATCGTTTTCCCGTCAGCAGATACTGTTCCGGAAACTGAACCTGTAACTACAAGTGAATCTGCGGTATATGGCGCAATTTTATAAACATAATTCGAAGTAAATGATAAGCCGTTCCAAACGATTTTATTATTTATTCTTGTTCTCGCAGTTGAATTCCCGAGAGTAAAATTGTTGCCGACTCCTATTGAGGCGCTGCTGGATTTGAAATCCGCTAAGATGTTTACAGTTGAAGACTTTGATGCGAGAACATCCATAAGGAATGCAGAAAGAATGTTTGCTTTTGAAGTTGCCGAAGCAATTAATGTGTTGTTTGTATTATTATACATAAAACACTTTACATCAAATATTCCCTCTTTCGAAAATGTATGTTTAACTGTGGTTGAATTTTGCACCGTAACATCGCCTGTGCCATCACCAAAATTCCAAACATATTTTACATTTGAAGGGGGAGTCCCAGTTAAACCAGCGCTCCATGTATATTCAGTATTTGTTTGACCATTTAACGGATCCGGATTTATTTTTATTTGGATTTCGTTGTAAATAATATTGACCCACTTGAAATCAACATATTGCGCATTAAATCCCGCAGGAGTTCTTTTCATGCCCTGCACATAAACACCGAATTTGTTCAATCCAGGATTTAATTTAATAACAGCCACACCTTTGTTTGATTCATTTCCTTGAGAGAGATAGACCCCGCTTGTATCATAAACTTCGATTGGTTGATTAATTGTACCTGAAAGCCCCCCATCGCTCCACGTCGACGAACAAACGATTTTTAATGTATCTCTACTAAAGCTCATTCCATTTGTTAATATTAATCCAGTTGTTTTGTCATATAGACTATAACTTGGAAACTTATCCCATCCGATTGTACCATTTTCAAATTCAGTCCATTTATTTTTAATCTTACTCCAATCGATAAATGCGGTTTTGCCAAAATATCCTATCTGATCGTAAGAGCTAATTGGATTTCCGACTTTATTCATTGTTTGATAGGGCAAGAATTTTGTGCCATCAAATTCAATAACTCGCACATCCAGCCTTGTTTCATCGTATGGTCTATTCCCGGGAAAATTTGGATCGGCTACATACATTTTTTTTTGTATCGGATCGATCTTATAAACGATGACTGCATGACCTGCTGTATCAGGTGTTGTCCTTCTGATAACTATTAATTGAGGTTCACCTGTCTTAAGCATTGCGTTTATTATTGTATAAAATGTGTTCTTCGGTTTTCTAATCTGAATATCCAGCTTTCCCATCCATTTAGTCCAATCTAATTCTTCTTGAATGATCGAGGCAAACCGAATCCCTCTTGGATTATCATACCAAAGAAATTGAGGTGGAAGACTTTTATCATGAATCTTGTCGTAACCGTGAAAAAGGTCTTTCTCACCCCGCAATCTTTTTTCGTAATAATACCAGATTGCCGTAATAGATTGGCCGGCGCAATGTCCTCCTGGAGAAATGTATGAACCCCAGTTTGGAAATTCCCAATCATCGAAGCCGGGGTCAAATCCAGTTGCAATCACCGGATGTCCTGCCAATCTCGATTCAAGGATACTGGTGATGATCAGACTCGCTTCAGAAATCTCATCTTTTACTAAAAACCCTTTTGCAAGTTTTGTCTTTGAAGAAAAATGTCTAGTAGAAACAGTAGCAAAATCGTCAGTCAAATCTTCTAACGGCAGCCCTTCTAATTTACCCGTTGTTTCGTCGTAGAAGAATCCCATAGCGAAATGACCTGCAGGCAGCTTAATCGGTATTTTTAATTTCATTATTGAGTTGGCATATCCACCATCATATTTAATCTTTATAAGGGGTGAGATTGGATTAAAATTATCTCCTAATTGGTGACTTATAATTGGTGAATAAGAAACATTTATGGTTTGAGATTGTGTGAAGGAATTTGGTGGAACTGTTAACTCAAAACCATTGAGGGGATCGCCTGGCTTTGTGATTTTAATTGTTCCACCTCCTGTACTGATTGGCTGAGTAATAATGTCAACGGTTGTTCCAGTTTTAATATTTCCACTAGTGTCATTTGGAGGCGTTGGTTCAACTGGGTTATCCGACTTTTTGCAAGCGGTGAGTAAAATGATTAAGGATAAAAGGATAATAAATAATCGTTTCATATGATCCTCAATAATTTAATTTGTCTTGTTTTTGGGAGGAAATAAAAGATTCGTTTAAAGGTCAGATTATTTTAGATAAGAAGCAATAAAAATGAAATAAGACTATTACTCTTGTATTTTAAAAAATAAATTGATTAATGTTTTTGTAGCTAAAAAATCCAGACTAAGTATGTGCTTATCAATCTCGGCTTACGTCGGGATTACGAACACATTCAAACATTTGTGGAAAATCCAATCTTCTCAATTACTTTTCTAGCTTTTTCAGCATCACTTTCACTTTCAAAAGCAATACGGAATGTACCGCCCGAACCCTCGCGGATTTTCAGAAGCTCGATTTATTTGTCCTAACATTTTTTACCATAAAAAATTATATTTACTACAGTTAAAAGAAAGGAATAAAAATGATAAACTTAGATCAGGCATTAGACAGTGCCAGGCAGTTATCTCTTTCCGATAAAGAAATGCTGATTGAAATACTTAAGAAACAAGCCATAGAAGAAAGAAGAAAAGAGATAGCAACAGAAGTGAGAGAATCTAGATCTCTTTATGCTACGGGTAAACTGGCGCCCTCAGCTTCAAAACAAATTATAGATGAACTTCATAGCTCACTTTCCGAACCGGAAGACAATTGATCAAATTAGTTTTAACACCTCATTTTAAGAAAGCATACAAAAAGATTGTTAGAAAAATTCCTCTTTTGCAAGAGCAAATTGATTCTTCTATAAATGCATCGTACAACATTTCAAAAATCTTAAATCGTAATTCGTTTGGGTTCTTGACAGTGAGGGAGTCCATTGCATAAAAGCATATTTGTTAATCACTAATCTCAATTAAGTCTTCACCTTCATCAACAAATTTTTTGATGTTCTCTATCTGCTTTGATAGGACTTCTTGGAATTTTTTATTGGATGTATTCCCGCATGTAACCCAAATTATTTTTGGCGGTGAACCGAATCGCTTTAAAAGTTCAAGAAAATCTGCGTCTTTGGTGAGAACGATAGCATTGTTTTCTTTTGCTTTATGAAAAATTTCTTTATCGGTTGCGTCACGTAGTCCTAGTTCTTTTAGTGGAAAAGAATCGACTTTCAATTCATCTTTTAACCACTTTGCAATTAAAGGAGAGAATTGGGCATCAATCCAGATTTTCATGCGGCAATTACCGGATGATCAAGTTTTTTACTTGCATATTGAAGAGATGCTTGCAGGTCTTCCTTCTCGAGATCCGGCATTTCTTCAAGAATCTGTTCTGCGTTTAATCCCGCTGCGTAAAGGTCAAGAACATCTTTAACCCGAATTCTCATCCCTCGAATGCAAGGACGTCCTCCGCATTGTTCAGGGTTTATAGTAATTCTTCTTAATAGTTCTTCCATTTAATCCTCGTTTCCTTACTTCAATTTATATAATCATTATTAGCTTTTCAACTTTATCCAGACGTTTGTGTTGATGAGTATTTTATATAATAACCGAATGTGTTGTCTTCGATTCCGGATTATAGATTTAGAATTTTTAATTAAAGAATGAAGAGCATAGCATGCACGGCTCATTTCTAAAATCATAAATCCAATTTCCTAATTGCTTTTCAGTTCAAACATTTGTGGAAAATCCAATCTTCTCAATTACTTTTCTAGCTTTTTCAGCATCACTTTCACTTTCAAAAGCAATTCGGAATGTACCGCCCGAACCCTCGCGGATTTTGAGAAGCTCGATGTCTTTAATGTTGATCTTGTTTTCAAATAGTGCGGTAGAAATTTTGCTTATTACACCCGGTTCATCTTTCACAAAAACAAAAACGTCGTAGATCTGGTTTATAAATCCTTTATTCGATTTCGGAATTTCATCGCGTTTAACTCTGGCACTTTCAAATTTTTCGGTCAGCTTTTTATAATTTTCATTAGAGATTGATTTTTTCATCTGATCTAAATCAAAAATAAAATTATCAATCGCTTGAATAATATTTTTCCGGTTCTCGCGGAGAATTGGTTCCCAAACATTGAATTCGCTTGAAGCAATACGAGTCATATCTCTAAATCCGCCGGCAGCATAATCGAAAAAGTTTATATCACTTCCTTTAAGTCCCGCCGAATTGATAAGCGAAACAGAAAGCAGTTGGGGAAGATGACTGACTGATGCAACAATTATATCATGCACTTTGGGATTTAGAAAAGTAATCTTTGCACCAAGCTGATGAATTATTTCTGTGAATGAATCTATCACCGGAAATTCTTTTGCCGATTCGTTAAGAATGTAAACGCAGTTTTCAAAAAGGAGAGGGTCGGAATTTTCAAATCCGCCTTTTTCTTTTCCAGTCATAGGATGCCCGCCGATATAAAATCCTTTCCGTTCTTTCTTATCCCAAATTTCCTGGAAGACGGATTTCACTCCGCTCACATCGGTTATGATCTGATTTGAATTAATTTTATCTGAAAGTTTTTCAAAAATATTTATTGACGCATCAACCGGAAGACAGATAAAAATCAAATCTGCTTCAAGACTTTCTTCAAATGATGAAAGTTTTTTATCAATAAATTTTTGAGCTAATGCTTTATCAAGAATATCCGGATAATCAAACCCGCTGATTAAATGAGATGAAGAAAAATTTTTAATTGCTTTAGCAATAGAACCGCCGATCAAACCTAATCCAATTATTGAAATCTTCTCAATCTTCAATTATAAAGTCCTGCCAATGGCTATTGCGATGAGTCTGAGTTCTTCCATAAGTTTCAAATAAGTATTTGGTAAAAGAGCCTGTGGACCGTCGGAAAGAGCATTCTCAGGATCGTCATGAATTTCTATCATAATTCCATCAGCACCGGCAGCAACAGCGGCGCGTGCCATCGGCGGAACTTGATCACGCATTCCTGTTGCGTGTGATGGATCAGCAATAACCGGCAAATGACTTTTTTTATGTACAACAGGAATTGCAGATAGATCGAATGTGTTACGTGTATAATTCTCAAACGTTCTGATTCCGCGCTCGCATAAGAAAACATTTTTGTTACCGCCACTTAAAATATATTCTGCGGACATCAGCCATTCTTCGATCGTTGCAGCAATACCGCGTTTTACCATTACCGGTTTTGTAGTCTTACCTAATTCTTTCAGCAGAGAAAAATTCTGCATATTACGCGCACCCAACTGAAAGATGTCGGTATATAGATCAATAAGTTCGATCTGATCCATCTGCATTACTTCTGTAACAACGAGTAATTTATTTTCATCAGCAGCAGCGCGGATTAATTTTAATCCTTCTTCACCAAGTCCTTGAAAGGAATAAGGAGAAGTGCGCGGTTTAAAAGCGCCGCCTCTTAAAATCTTTGCACCGGATTGTGCAACAACTTTAGCCAAACGGAAAATTTGATCTTCATTTTCAACCGAGCATGGACCCGCAATCATAACAATTTGATTTCCGCCAAGCTCAACATCTTTGATCTTGATAATTGTATTCCGCTCATTAAAACTTCTGCTTGCAAGTTTGTATGGGGTAGTAACGCGGTAAACTTCATCAACTCCGTCAAGTATGCTGATGTTGCGTGTATCAAAATTTGGTTTAACGCCAATTGCACCGATTATCGTTCTCTCGGCACCGATGGATTTATGAATCTGAAATCCGAATCCTTCAAGATGCTTCACAACATTTTCTATTTGTTCTTCAGTAGCGTTTTTTTCTAGAATAACAACCAATTTTAGCTCCTTAATTAATCATGAAATTTTTTCTCTCCCGCCTTAATTGCGATCGGGATGAAATCTTCTTTAGTTGGAATCGCGCATGAGTAATTTGGACTATATGCGCAATATGGATTGTATGCTAAGTTAAAATCAATTTCATATTCATTGTTCGGGTCATCAACTTTTTCAAAATCAATGTACCGTCCAACTCCGTATGATTCATTGTTCGTTGTTCTATCTGTGAACCAAATTGAATAATAAGTTTCACCGCCGGCTGTGGTTCCTTGATAAATATTTATTTTGTACTGTTTGTTTTGATAAGTAATCACTACATAACCATAACGAATTGTTTTCCGGGGTTCGCCTTTAGTGCCGTAAATCGTGACTGTGTCTTTCGGTTCATATTCATAAAGCAAACTTTTAAAAACGAAAGACGGATCCACTTCAAAGTAATTCAAATCGTGAAATTCAACTTTTCCTTTTTTGTTGAATGGGGAAGACGGATCATTCTTAGCCCATTCATTTTTCTCGGTGCGGTACTTTTCAATCTTCGCGATGTAGGATTTTTCTTCCGGTGTATAATTCTTTCCGCATGAAACTAAAAGAAGAATAAGAATAAGAGCATGATTAAGAAAACGAAAAGACTTTTCTTGCTCTTGCTCATAATCTTGCTCTTGATCGCTTCGACGGTATTTTTTAAGATTTCTTTTCATCAATCTTCTTCTTTAGTTCACTAAGTTTATTCAATGCTTCAAGCGGAGTTAAACTGTTAATTGAAATATCGGAAATTTGTTTTCTTAATTCTTCGTCCTTCATTTCAAACAGACTGATCTGTAATTCATCAGTTCCTTTTAGCTTAGCAAGTTTTGCTTTCTTCATTTCATAAGGAGTTAATTCTTTGCTCTCTAAATTAGCAAGAATTTCTTTAGCACGGTTAGTAACAAAAAGTGGTAAGCCAGCCATCTGTCCAACTTGAATTCCATAACTGTGATCGGCACCCCCGGAAGAAACTTTGTGTAAGAAAATTACTTTATCACTGTACTCACGGACTTCAACTTTGAAATTTTTGATGCGGGGGAATAAAGTTGCCATTTCATTTAACTCGTGATAATGAGTAGCGAACAAAGTCTTTGCAGTAATATTCGGGTTCTCATGAAGATATTCTGTTATTGCCCATGCAATTGATATCCCATCAAATGTGCTTGTTCCTCGACCAATTTCGTCTAATAGAATTAAACTTTTACTTGTTGCATTGTTCAAAATATTTGCAGCTTCCTGCATTTCAACAAGAAAAGTTGATTCGCCTGCGGAAATGTTATCGCTCGCTCCAACACGTGTGAAAATTCTATCTACTAAACCGATCTTTGCCGATGAAGCAGGAACAAAAGAACCAATCTGTGCCATCAATACTATCAATCCGACCTGGCGGAGATAAACTGATTTACCTGCCATGTTCGGTCCGGTTAGAATAATTATCTGCTCATCTGATGAAGAAAGTTTAGAATTGTTGGGAGTAAATTTTTCTCCCGGCGGTAAAATTCTTTCAACAACCGGATGACGTCCGTCTATAATTTCGAGTGAATCGGTTTCATCCAACTGGGGACGGACATATTTATATTCGTCGGCACATTCGGCAAATGATTGATAGCAATCAAGCATTGCAATTAATTTAGCATTTTCTTGAATTGCTTCTGTTTCCGAAGCCGCTTCTAATCTAACTTGATCGAAAAGTTGATATTCTAGATTAGCTATGTTTTCTTCTGCATTCAGAATTTTATCTTCATACTCTTTTAGTTCTGGTGTAATAAATCTCTCGTTATTAACTAAAGTTTGTTTGCGGATGTAGTTCTCCGGAACTTTATCCTTGTTGGCATTGCTAATCTCAATGTAATAACCGAATACTTTATTGTAGCTGACTTTAAGCGAAGAGATCTTCGTCCGTTCGCGTTCCGTTTTTTGAAGAGTGGCAATCCAATCTTTCGCATTAGTTGAAAGACTTCTAAGTTCATCTAGTTCCGGACTAAAACCATAACGCATTACACCGCCGTCTGAAATTGCAAGAGGCGGATCATCGGAAATTGAGAGTTCAATTTTCTCTACGAGTTTATCAAGAGAGTTAAGGCGTTGATTTATTGCTGTTAGTGTTTCTACTGAAGTTTGATCTAAAAGCTGTTTGATAAGCGGAATCTTTTTAAGTGATGTTTTAAGATTTAGCAATTCACGAGGATTGACTTTTCCTGTGCATACTTTGGAAATCAATCGTTCAAGATCTCCGATCTCTTTTAATTCATTCTGTAAATTTTTTCTGAGAGTTTTATTTTTTAAAAGCGCTTCGATTGATTCCTGACGTTTGATGATCGGTTCTAATTTTTTTAACGGGGCGGAGATCCATTTCTTTAGCATCCGCGCGCCCATTGAAGTTAAGGTTTTATCGAGAATTGAGATCAATGAACCTTCGCGCTCACCTTCTTGCATTGTGAACATGATCTCAAGATTTTTTTTAGTCGAATAATCTAAGATCATGTAATCGGAAGGATTGTGCCGTGTAATTTTATTTATATGTGTAAGATTAGCTTTTTGAGTTTCGCGTAAATAATTTAGAGCGGCACCGGCGGAACAAATCGCGATGCGTAAATCCTCGATGCCAAATCCCTTCAACGTTTTTGTGTTGAAATGGTTCATTAAAAGTTCAGTACAGTAATCGTAATTGAAAATCCAATCATCAATTTTTGTTATTCGTGCAGATGGAGCAGCTTTGTGAATCAGCGGTTCAAGTTCATTCTTAAGTTTTTTGGGAATTAATATTTCGGAAGGATTGATCGAACCAAGCTGTTGTGATAATTCAGGTCTATTGAATTCAAAAGTTGAAAACTCACCTGTGGAAATATCGCAGAAGGCAATTCCTGCAATCTCATCTTCAATGTAAACCGAGAGTAAATAATTATTTTTTTTGTGATCGAGAAGTTTATCAGATATTGCAACTCCCGGAGTAACAACTTCAATAACTTCACGCTTAACAATCCCTTTTGCAAACTTTGGGTTTTCCATCTGCTCGCAGACTGCAACGCGGTAACCGGCACGTACAAGTTTAGGTAAATAGGTATCAATTGCATGATGCGGGAATCCGGCAAGAGGGACTTCGCCAGCGGCGCCATTGGCACGTTTTGTAAGAGTAATGCCCAACACTTTGGAAGCAGTTTTTGCATCTTCCTCAAAAGTTTCAAAGAAATCTCCCATCCGGAAAAGTAAAATAGTATCCGGATAGTTTTCTTTGATCTTGGCATATTGCGCCATCAATGGTGTAACTGACATAGCTTGATTCTAATTTTGTGGCTAAAAATAGTTTAATAGTGAGTTAGAATCAAAAATGAACATTGGTGATGGAATTATATAATTATTATATCTAATTCAGCTCTAGATAGAAAGAAAAGTCTGCTGCTAAGTTTGTTTATAAATTATCATTGACATTTATTGTCCTCATTAATATTTTAACTCAGAGTATTGAGTAAAATTACTCAATAGAATGAGTAAAAAGAGGCAGTATGTTTACAAGACTTCAATTCAATCGAATTCGCACGCGTTTGGAAGAACGAAGACGGTTTATTCAAGTTCTTGCCGGACCAAGGCAATGTGGAAAAACAACTCTGGCACACCAAGTGGAAAAAGCTATAAAGATACCCACTCATTACGTTACTGCAGATTCACCTACCCCACATAGTTCTACATGGATAGAACAGCAATGGGAAGTAGCTAGAGTTCTTGCCAAAAAATCAAAAAAAGGTGCGCTTATTATTCTTGATGAAATACAAAAAGTTATCGGTTGGTCGGAGGTAATTAAGAAATTATGGGATGAAGACACGGCAGAAAAGAATGATTTGAAAGTTATGTTACTTGGTTCTGCCCCATTACTCATACAACGTGGATTAACAGAAAGTCTTGCAGGAAGATTTGAAATAATTTCTCTTTCGCACTGGAGCTTTGAGGAGATGCACAATGCTTTTAACTGGAATCTTGAACAATACATTTATTTTGGTGGATATCCGGGCTCGGCAGAACTAATAGCAGATGAAGAAAGATGGTCAAGGTACATTCAAGATTCATTGATTGAAACGACAATCTCTAGAGATATTCTTTTAATGACGCGGATTGATAAACAGGCATTGTTGCGGCAATTATTCCGTCTTGGTACCGCATATTCGGGTCAGATTGTTTCGTATCAAAAAATGCTTGGTCAATTACACGATGCTGGTAATACAACTACTCTTGCTCATTATCTTGAATTATTATCCGGTGCAGGATTGTTGACGGGATTACAGAAATATTCCGGTTCACAAATTAGGCAGCGATCATCAAGTCCAAAATTTCTTGCTTTGAATAATGCTTTGATTACAACACAATCCAATTTTAATTTTAAGGAAGCATTTAAGAATAAAGACTTATGGGGAAGGCTTGTTGAAACTGCAGTTGGCGCTCATTTACTAAACGGAACTAGCGGAACAAATATGAAAGTAATGTATTGGCGTGAAGGAGCTAAGGAAGTTGATTTTATTCTTCAGAACAGATTAAAATTAACCGCACTTGAAGTTAAAAGTGGTAGGAACAAAGAGAGTTTGGCGGGATTGGATTCATTTAATAATTTATTTAAACCCAAAAAGAAATTGCTTATTGGCACGGGCGGAATTCCTATAGAGGAGTTTTTGCTTACTCCAGCGGTTGAATGGTTCTCTTAATAGTTATTGGTAATTAATTCAAATTCAGTAATTTCAGACACTTATTTAATTTGAGAATAAATTATTACAAACGCAGATTAAAATGACTCTAACAAAAATCGTTCTCGGTAACGAAAATTTATTCATTGACAGATCTTTCCCCAAATATGAATTTCATATTTCGAAAGAAGTACGAAACAAATACAATTTTGATGATGGATTGTTCGAGATAAACGGGAATGTTATCCTGGCAGATTTTAATGCTGTTAGAATATTTGTCCAGAAAATAAATTCTAAGAGAGAGGTAAAAGAACACGTTGTTGCGGGTCAAGTTAATGCTGCCGGTTTGATGGATGAGATTTATCATTATTTATTCCGGTTATATGAACTACAAATTAATCCCGGTGTATTTAAGAAAGCTCTCGATCATCTTAACAGCAAACTCGGTGAAGAAAGAATCCGCAAAATACTTTTCGACTTTGTTTCTGTATTCCCGCCGATTGAAGTTTATAAAGGTAAATCAAGCGCATATGATTATTTAAATTCTTATTCCGCTGATCGCTCAAATGCAGAAGTTACCCTAGAAGAATTGATCCTACTTTACATCGCAAATTATAATCCGGCTAACAAAAAATTGATTGAACTATTCGACCAAAAGCATTTTTCAGAAAAAGAACTCTATAAAAAAACAGTTGATGAACTTGATCTGTTCTTTCAAAACGAAAAAAAACTTGGTCCAGATAATCAAGATGTTTTTACTTTTCTGAAAACTCCAATTATAAATCATCCGGATAATATCGAAGCACAACTCGATTTCATCCGTGAGAAGTATGGAATTCTACTTGATGATAAATTTCTTAAAAGAATTCTTACTGGTAAAGATCTTATCAAAGAAGATTACAAATTAGAGTTTGGGAGACCGGGCGGAGCGCCGACAGTTGTTCCTCAATATAAAAGCGGAATGTATGATGATTCTATTTCTCTTGGTAAATCCGGTTACAAATATGTTGCCGATAGTTATAAAGATTATGAAGAGTTTGAAAATTTTACTCCCGATTCAAATTGGATGCCGCGCGTAGTGATGATTGCAAAAAACATTTACGTTTGGCTCGATCAGCTTTCAAAAAAATATCAAAGACACATCAAAACTTTAGATCAAATTCCAGATGAAGAATTAGATCAGTTAGCAAATTGGAATTTTAACGGGCTTTGGCTTATCGGAATATGGGAACGAAGCAGCGCATCAAAAAAAATTAAACATATCATGGGAAATATTGATGCGGTTTCTTCTGCATATTCTTTGTATGATTATCAAATCGCAAACGATCTCGGCGGTGAACTTTCCTACAACAATTTGAACGAACGCGCACGTGCAAGAGGAATCCGTCTTGCAAGTGATATGGTTCCCAATCATACCGGAATTTTTTCAAAATGGGTGATTGAGCATCCCGAATATTTTATCCAATCAAATCATCCGCCGTTTCCAAATTATAGTTTTACCGGGAATAATCTTTCTGATGATCATTCGGTTCAGATCCGAATTGAAGATGGTTTTTGGAGAAGGAGTGATGCGGCAGTTGTATTCCAGCGCATTGATAACAACAGCAGGGAAGTGCGTTACATTTATCATGGCAACGATGGGACCAATATGCCGTGGAATGATACTGCACAACTCAATATGATACGACAAGAAGTTCGTGAAGCTGTGATGCAAAAAATATTTGATGTTGCACGGAAGTTTTCGATTATCCGATTCGATGCGGCAATGACATTGGCGAAAAAACATTTCTCGCGTTTATGGTATCCTGAACCTGGACGCGGAGGAGATATTCCGTCGCGGGCTGATTATGCAATGACAAGGGAAGAATTCGATAAAGTATTTCCGGTTGAATTTTGGCGGGAAGTTGTTGATCGAATTAATAATGAAATGCCGGATACACTTTTACTTGCAGAAGCTTTCTGGTTGATGGAAGGATACTTTGTTCGCACGCTTGGAATGCACCGTGTTTACAACAGCGCATTTATGCACATGATGATGAAAGAAGAGAATGCAAAGTATCGCGATCTGATTTCCAACACACTTGAATTTGAACCGGAAATTTTAAAACGGTACGTAAATTTTATGAGCAATCCCGATGAAGAAACTGCTATCAAACAATTCGGCACGGACGATAAATATTTTGGTGTGTGCATGCTGATGGTAACTTTACCAGGTTTACCCATGTTGGCTCACGGACAAATAGAAGGTTATACCGAAAAGTATGGAATGGAATATCAGCGCGCATATTACAATGAAACACCGAATCAATGGCTGATTGACCGTCATCAGTATGAAATATTCCCATTGATGAAAAAGCGTTATTTGTTCAGCCAAGTTTCAAATTTTTGGCTCTTCGATTTTATTGATGGATTCGGCGGAATAAATGAAAATGTTTTTGCATACACGAATACCGAGCACGGAGAAAGAGCGCTAATTTTCTACAACAACAAATATGAAAATACATCCGGCACAATTTTTCGTTCCTCTGCTAAACTGATGAACAATTACGGCAGCAGGGGAATTGAAACCCGAACCATTGCCGAAGCTTTATGGATCAAACCTTCGGAAAAACATTTTTACATTTTCAGAGATCATATTTCAAATTTAGAATTTATAAAAACCGGAATTGATATTGCAGTAAACGGATTCTATGCAGAACTCGGAGCGTTTAAATATTTAGTCTATTTGGATTGGCGGGAAGTATTTGATGCGGCTGGTGATTGGGGAAAATTAGCATGGAAGCTCGGCAATAACGGTGTACCTAATATGCAGCGAGCTTTTGATGAAATGAAAGTGGAAGATATTCACACTGCGTTTGAAAAAATGTTTGATGATGAATCATTAGATGGTTTTATCAAGACGTGTATTCTGGAAAAAACTAATGAAACGGAAAAAGACCGGATCAGTTTTGTTGATGAAAGATATTTCAATCTATTAAATACAATTAAAGATCATTTCGGATTCGATTCTGATCTCAAACCGATAATTGAAAAATTTGAGGATTCAATTGTAGCTGTCCGCAAATTGAATTTCTTGCTTGATGATGTTTATGAGGTAGAAAAAAAATCCGCATCTAAAATTATTCATCATGCAATTCAGATATCACGTGATACTAATTATCATGATAACTCGATCATCTTTATGTTGTGGCTGATTATCTCTAATATGAAAGACTTGTTCCCATTAGAAGGAAAAGTAAATTGGCAGAACTACGTAACTGAAATGCTTCTTGATACACCGGTCAGAAAGATTCTACAAAAATCGGGAAAGGGTGAAACAGAGATTTTCAATGAGATAAATTTGTTGGATATATTCCTCAATAATTTTGATGAGATGATGAGAATATTCAGTAATGCAGAGAATGATAAATCTAAAATTGATTCTGCAGATGAACCAATCTCAGCAAGAAAAGGCGGACTGATTTCCTTTCTAGATAACGAAGCAGTTAGAATGTATATTGATGTAAATCAATTTGAAAATATTTGGTATTACAGTAAAGAAAAATTTGAAGAACTGTTTAACTGGATATTAACATTTTACGGTTTAGAGATAATGAAAAATGAAAGTTATAATTCGGGAATCATCGCAAATATATTTGATCAATCATTTAGAAAGTATCTTGAGATTATTGAAATATCAAATAAATCCGAATACAAACTGGATAAATTCAAAGAAAAGTTAAAAAGCGGCTAATTAACAGCCGCTCTAATTTTTTATCTACGATTATGTTATACCAGAATAAATTCCGTGTAGAATCTGCAAGACTTAAAGAATGGGACTATTCAAATCCATGGTGGTATTATATAACCATAAGTACAAAGAATCATAGTTGTTTTTTCGGCGATATAGTTAATGAGAAAATGAACTTGAATAAGTTGGGGGTAATTACTGAGAAATATTGGGATGAAATTCCAAAACATTATCAAAACGTAGAGATTGATTATTATGCTGTTATGCCAAATCATATTCATGGGATAGTAATTATTAATTCAGCCGTAGAGACGAGGCATGCCTCGTCTCTACAAAACAAATCAATTACGTTATCTAATATTGTTGGCTCATTCAAATCCGCTGTTTCAAAACATGCACGTGAAAACGGTAATAACAATTTTTCCTGGCAAGAAAGGTTTTATGATAGGATAATTCGGAATGAAAAAGAATTATTCAATATTAGAAAATATATTCAACAGAATCCTATGAAATGGGAATTAGAAAAAGCTACACCAGAAAATCTATGATCGTAAAAAACGAGACGTTGCATGCAACGTCTCAACAAAATTTAATTCATTGAAGCTTTTTCTTTCTCAATCTCTTCAGCTAGCATTTTATTAATTGCAGCGGCGGCACGCCTTCCTTCGCCCATAGCAAGAATTACAGTAGCTGCTCCAAGAACAATATCTCCACCCGCAAAAATTCTATCAACCGAAGTCTTTTGTGTCTCATCAACAATAATATTGCCCCACTTATTAGCATTAATTTGCGGAGTCGTTTGACTAATCAACGGATTGCTTCCATTACCAATTGCAACAATAACTGTATCAACATCAAGAATAAACTCGCTATTGGGAATTACTACCGGTCTGCGTCTGCCTGAAGAGTCGGGTTCACCAAGTTCGTAGCGCAGACATTCCATTGCCTTAACACGGCCTTTTTCGTTTCCCAGTATACGTTTTGCATTTTGTAAGAAATAAAATTCAATTCCTTCTTCTTTCGCGTGAGCAACTTCTTCTTTACGTGCAGGCATTTCAACTTCTGTTCTTCTATAAACAACATAAACATTTTCTGCACCGAGACGTTTTGCCATACGTGCTGCATCCATTGCAACGTTACCGCCGCCAAGCACTGCAACATTTTTAGATACATAGATCGGTGTGTCTGCATGTCCTTTATCGTACGCACGCATTAAGTTAACGCGTGTTAAATATTCGTTAGCAGAAAAAACTCCGACTAAACTTTCTCCTTCGATTCCCATAAACATCGGTAAACCTGCACCTGTACCTACAAAGATTGCATGATAACCGTCTTTATCCATCAAGTCTGTAAGTTTACGTGTTCTTCCAACAACAAAATTTGTTTTGATCTCCACGCCCATTGCTTTTAGAACATCAATCTCTTTATCAATAATATCATTTGGTAATCTGAATTCCGGAATTCCGTAACGAAGAACTCCGCCAAGTTTATGAAATGCCTCGAAGATTGTAACATGATGTCCTTCGCGTCTGCAATCTGCAGCTACGGTTAATCCGGCGGGACCGCTTCCAACTATTGCGACTTTCTTTCCGGTTTCCGGTTTTACTTCAGGTATAGAAATTTTTCCGGTCGCTCGTTCCCAATCGGCAATAAATCTTTCTAATCTGCCAATTGCTACGGATTTATCAACCTCTTTCAAAGCTTTACCAACAGCACAGTTCGATTGGCATTGAGTTTCTTGCGGGCAAACTCTTCCGCAGATTGCAGGTAGAAGATTTGCTTCTTTCATTACATCAGAAGCATTTTGAAATTCTCCGTGAGCAATGTATTCGATAAAGCGGGGTATATCAATCTTAACGGGACAGTCATCAATGCAATTTTTTTTAACGCATTGAATACAGCGCATAGCTTCGATTCGCGCTTGCTCCATTGTGTAACCGAGTGCAACTTCTTCCAAATTATGAGAACGGATTTCCGGATCCTGGGCAGGCATTTCTTGCGGAGGGATTTTTGTCCGCTCCTTCGGCTTCATCGTATCAATTTTATCTAAGTACGCAACGATTAATTTTTTTGCTTCTTCGGATATTTGTTCGGGAGTATGATGACTCATCTAAGCGCCTCCTTATCTTTAATTTCTTGTTCGAGAAAACAGCTGTGCGCTTCACGCTCAAACTCTTTATAAGAATTTAATCTTGCCATCATATTATCGAAATCAACTTTGTGTCCGTCGAATTCAGGGCCATCAACACAAACGAACTTAATTTCTTTCCCGATATTCACTCTGCATCCGCCGCACATTCCCGTTCCGTCAACCATAATTGTATTAAGCGAAACTTGTGTGAAGACTTCATAAGGTCTTGTAGTTTCGGAACAGAACTTCATCATTATCGGAGGACCGATTGCAATTACCATATTTGGTTTTGGAGAACGTTCGCAAATTTCTTTTAACGGTTCGGTTACCAATGCTTTACGTCCGTAACTCCCATCATCGGTACATACAATAAATTCATCAGCTATTACTTTCATTTCATCTTCAAGAATAATCAATTCTTTTGTACGTGCACCTATAATAGTGATGACGTGATTTCCTGCGTTTTTCAAAGCTTGTGCGATCGGATAAAGCGGTGCAACACCGATTCCGCCTCCGACACAAACTACCGTTCCGAATTCTTCAATGTGAGTTGGTCTGCCTAGTGGTCCAACTAGTGTTGGAATTTTTTCCCCAACTTCCATCTCTGAAAGCTGCAAAGTTGTTTTGCCAACAACTTGATAAATTATTGTTATAGTTCCTTCCTTTGCGTCGGCATCGGCAATTGTAAGGGGAATTCTTTCGCCGTAATCGTCATCAAGCTGAAGAATTATAAATTGTCCGGCTGATCTTTCCTCTGCAATTAGCGGTGCATCAAGTCGCATCATATAAACATCTTTGGAGAGCTGTTTCTTGGTGAGTATTTTGGCCATTTTTCCCTCTAAGAAAATAAACAGTGATGATTAATAAATAGCCATTCTTATTTTATGAACTGACTATTATAAAAAATTGACGGGTCAAAACTATTAAATATTTATTTTCTAAAAAAATTTTTCGGAAGTTAATCTAAGAGTAATTATCTTATATAATATTAAATTAATTTTATTTACTAAGGGAGTATCTAATGATTATAGCTGTGCCTAAAGAAATATTAGCTGGAGAAAATAGGGTAGCAATTGTCCCCGATGTAGCTGCAAAACTAATTAAAAAGGGATTTGAAGTTCGCGTCGAGAAAAACGCTGGTTTGAATGCCGGATTTATAAATCAAAAATATGAACAGGCAGGGGCTAAGATTATTGAAAGTTTATCAAGTCTTTATTCTAATGCCGATATTATTTTAAAAGTTCAGAGACCCATAGAAAATCCTACCAATAAAAAAAATGAAGTTGAGATGATGAAGAAAGGAAGTTTACTGATTACTTTCATGTATTCACTCCACTATCCTGAGACTGCTAAGATCTGCGCCGATGCCGGGATTAATGTTATTTCGATGGATGCAATCCCGAGAACAACATTAGCACAGAGAATGGATGCTTTAAGTTCACAGGCTAACATTGCAGGTTATAAAAGTGTAATACTGGCAGCGAATTATCTTCATAAAATATTTCCAATGATGATGACTGCTGCAGGTACAATAACTCCAGCTAAAGTTGTAATTATGGGTGCTGGTGTAGCAGGACTTTCTGCATTGGGAACGGCTAAAAGATTAGGCGCTGTTGTGGAAGTTTCCGATATTCGCCCGCAAGTTAAAGAAGAAGTGCTGAGTCTTGGTGGAAAATTTATTGAAGTACCTACCGATGCTTCAATGCAGGATGAAGGCGGTTATGCTAAAGAGCAATCTGCAGAATTCTTAAAAAAGCAAAAAGAACTTATCTATAAACATATCACTGAAGCTGATATTGTAATTACAACGGCACTAATTCCTGGGAAAAAAGCGCCGGTTCTTGTAACAGAAGAAATGGTAAAAAATATGAAACCAGGATCGGTTGTTCTTGATATGGCTGTTGAGTTCGGAGGCAATTGCGAAGTAAGTGAAAAAGGAAAAACAATAACCAAGTATGATGTAACTATTATCGGTGAACCGAATCTGCCGAGTTTGGTTCCTTATCATGCCAGTGAACTTTATTCTAGAAATATTCTTGCTCTATTAGATTATATAAGCGATGGAAAAGAAATTAAACTTGATCTGGATGATAAGATTATCAATGACGCTTTAATTACTTATAATGAAAAGATTAGAAAAAAATAAATGATAAATCATTTAACCCTAGGAGATTCAATATGCGGTTTAGAAAATATTTTTTATTGGTAACATTATTATTATTTGTTTCGGATTCTGTTTTTGCAGCATCAGGTGAAACACAATCTTCAGATTTTTTCTCTATGCTTTTTGTTTTTGTCCTTGCAACTTTTATCGGATTGGGTGTAGTAACCCGTGTATCGCGTCTGCTTCATACTCCGTTAATGTCTATTACAAATGCTATCTCAGCTATTGCAGTAGTTGGCTCACTCATTCTTACAGGGAGTGATTACCCATCATACATAACTTTGTTGGGTGCTATAGCTCTGTTTGCTTCGATGACTAACATTGTAAGTGGTTTTCTTATCACCGATCGAATGCTGAAGATGTTCAAGACAAAGGAGAATAAGAAACCATGATGTATACAATTGTTCAAATCTCGTATTTGGTAGCGACAGGTCTTTTTGTTTTTTCACTTTACTGGATGAAAGATCCCAAGACAGCAAGAAGGGCAGTATTTGCAGGTGTAGCTGCAATGGCAATCGCAATTATAAGCACTCTTCTCGAACCTGGAATTGTAAATTGGGAATGGATAGGAATTGCTATAGTCTTTGGTTTTGTTGTAGGTGTTCCTTTATCCCGAGTTCCTTTAACAGCAGTTCCTCAGAGAACTGCACTCTCTCATGCATTTGGTGGACTTGCTGCAGGATTAGTAGGAACGGCTAAATATTATCTATGGCTGTATGAAGGACCCGATCAATTAACAAAATTTAGGATGATAGCAATTACTATTGAAATAATTTTAGGTTACCTCACTTTTACTGGTAGTCTTATGGCTGCAGGAAAACTTCAAGAAATAAAATGGATTCCGCAGAGACCAGTTACTTATAAGTTTCAAAATGTAATTAATATTGGATTACTTGTAGTAGCTGCAATTTTTGGAATTCTTATCATTATTAATCCGATAGCCAATTCATTTTTCTTCCCGGTAATAATTGTTATGGCATTAATGTTTGGTGTACTGCTTATCATTCCTATTGGCGGGGCGGATATGCCTACAGTAATTTCACTCTTAAATTCTTATGCCGGTCTTTCTGCAGTGGCAATGGGATTTGTTCTAGATAATAAACTATTAGTTACTGCCGGTGCTCTTGATGGTTCATCAGGTTTAATCTTATCAATCATTATGTGTAAAGCGATGAACCGTTCTTTTACAAATGTTCTTTTCGGTGCATTTGGTAAAGCACAAACAATGAGTTCAGATGTTGAACAGAGAGCTGCTAAAACCGAAACATTTGACGGAGCTGCTCAAATATTGGAACAGGCGAGTAAGGTAGTAGTTATTCCTGGATATGGAATGGCTGTCGCTCAAGCTCAATATAAAATTCGTGAATTATATGATTTACTTACGAAACAGGGAATAGATGTTAAATTTGCAATTCATCCTGTTGCAGGAAGAATGCCCGGACATATGAATGTTCTTCTTGCTGAAGCTCAAATTCCATATGAAAATTTAATTGAAATGGATGAAATAAATTCCGATATGCCTCAAGTTGATGTTGCTCTTGTTATTGGTGCAAATGATGTTGTCAATCCGGCAGCAAGGAATAATAAGACAAGTCCGATTTACGGTATGCCCATTATTGATGCTGATAAAGCAAAAATGTGTTTTGCTATTAAACGTTCAATGAATCCCGGTTTTGCCGGAATAGAAAATGAACTCTATTATGCTGATCACACTTTTATGCTTTTCGGTGACGCAAAAGAGGTGATATCAAAATTGGTTCAAGAATTAAAAGGAAGTTAATCTGTAGAGTAAATAAAATTATAATTGAAAACTGAGTACCGCATCGAAGAAGTTTATCCCGTGTATTTTGTAGGGCTTGCCCCGACGCTCTTTGTCGGGGAGACGCGTGTTAGGCACATGGATAAACAGTTTTTTTTAAATGCTTCATTTATTATATTTGTAAAAAATTGAGAATACATTATGACAAAACCTAGGTTTTCTCTTTCAAAAGCCATTAAAGCAGTGGAAATATCATCCAGGATTGAGGGGCATAGAATACATAAGAATAAGTTGTCTAATGTAAAACGTATTAAGAAAACTGTTATATCAAAACTATTTCATATTAACAATAATGCTTAATTTACCAACAAACTTTTCGGGATAATTAGCTGCTAGAATATTATAATCAACAGAAAATGATTTTACCTCTGAATAATTTTCGAAGTAAACGAAAATAGAATCCAATGTATGACTTGACTTATGTTTAAGAGAATTTATATGAAATTCAACTTCATAACTATTAGTTTTTTTAATAGAAGGACCGCTAAAATTTTTAACGCTTGGGATTGAATTTATGGGAGGTCTATTTAGTATACCAGAATATGGAAGATTGAATAAATTTGAACTCGAAAATGAATGCATAGATTCAATCATAGTCATTGGTGGTTCTGGTCTTTTTGGTTCTTTCGGTTTATTGGGAATATCCTTTGAAGCAAGCACTTTAAATCCATCTGGGAAATGAATATTGACATCGATATCTTCCCCAGGACTTGAACCATCATTAGTAAATACAAAGTCTATTTTCAGTAACCTTGAAATAAATTCATCGTATTCCCAAAGGTTTTGATAATATTTTAAAAGATCGCCTCCATATTTTTTTACTTTTTCATTAAAAGCATCTATTTCTTCTTTTCTAATCATCCCCATACCACCAATGAGAATATTGTTGGCTTGATTAATTTTATTTTCGCCAATAGCAAGAATTTCATTTACTTTTTTATCGGTTTCTCTTTTGAATTTATCTTCAGGATAATTGGATTTCCTTACAATTTCAAACGAAATAAAATCAGTTAGACCTCCATCACCGGATAGTTTTAACGATAATTTTGGAAATGTAACTTCAAGCTTTTTTATTTTTTCTCGAAGTTCTAATAATTCACCTTGTTCTTTAGTTGGTTTTTCATTTATCAAATAGGTGTTATCAAGCTCATAAATTGAAATAGATTTGTTCATAGCCTTCAATTTAAGGCCAAAATCAGCGGTGACAAGTATAAAATCTTTGAACTTTTCTTGCAGATCCAAACATGATGCAATTATTCTATCATCTGGAATTAATAAATCTAAATTTTCTTTATTCCAATCAATCTTGGGCTCAGTTGTGATAAATTCAAGCCTTGTATTACATTTTTTGAATGAAATATCGTTTTCAAGAATTTGATTAAATGTTGATATAACTTTTTTTGCTCTATTCTTTATTTTTATATCATGTTCGCTGAATTTTTTCTTATCTAATTCTTGTAACACTGTGGCTGTAACTAATATGACTACTTCTTCAGTATTTAGGAGAAAACACCAATCTATTTCAGTGAATAATTGGTAATGCAAAAACGTATTCGTATCTAATAGAGTGTATTTCATTATTTTATTCTTTTGGTATAATAACGGCGTTGTTTTTAAGCCGCCGCCCAACACAACAATGCAGCTTTGAAAACATATGCCGATAATTATTTATTAACTCACCTTACGCAAAAACATATATTTAAGTTTGGCATTAGAACTTCATAGCAAAGCAAGCTTTCATATTTTCTAATTC